>Ga0180215_1000567_pt1 | contig 46047 bp, 52 predicted proteins | sample eDN3rd37CBELigBY_FD_128871 | JGI IMG/M metagenome (GOLD analysis project Ga0180215, IMG submission 128871) | Enriched backyard soil microbial communities from Emeryville, California, USA - eDNA 3rd pass 37_C BE-Lig BY (version 2) (version 2) | ecosystem: Environmental > Terrestrial > Soil >... | reverse complement strand
TCATTCGAAAAGTAGGACACTGCCTACGCCGACGAATGACCCAAAGGAGATTATAGCTGCTGCCAGTGCACTGTATTCTGAGCATTTATGGGAAACACCACTGCATCTTTTTGGTCTTCGCCTCAGCAATTTTGAGGAAGAAATTTTTGAACAAATAACAATGGACGAGATCCTGTAAAAAGAGGAAACCTTCGCGGTTCCCTCTTATTTAATCTGGATCCGGCCATCTCCGTAGAGACGATAATTGTATATTTTCCCATCTTGGCCTTTGTAATATAAAGAATAATCGCGAACGGTCCCAGCATCCCAAAAACCAACAAAAAGCTGCATGTGCAGCGAGCCAACCTCAAGCCCTGTGCTATCCACTTGATCTATTTCCTTGCTATCGATAACCGTGGCTTTGTATACATATCCGTCTTTTACCGCAAAATCGTATCGCCACATCGTGCTGCCATCCATTGCATTCTCTACTTCAACATATTTGTCTCCGATTAACTTGCTTATCTCCGATTTGGTCAGACCAATTTTCATCCTCGCAACAAGGGATTGGACTTTCCCATCTTTTGTATGAATATCATCAGGAATGGCATTCGGAACCCCGTCTGTCCCGCCCAAAACCTCCGTAATATACCAGCTTCCATCCATTTCAGCGACCTTCAAGGAGGCTGATTCGAGGCCTGCGTTCCCCGTTGATGTTTTCATTTGGAATTCTACACCGTATTTCCAGGTATTGTCGGCAGATTTTTCTTCCTTTGTGATATAAAATTCATCTACCCAAGGGCTGGAAATACCAGTCACCCAGTGAATCTGTTCATAGTGGGATCTTATTTTCTCTTTTAATGCAGGAGAGAGGACAGCGAATTGGACAGCCCCATTACGATTTTGCACTGCTTCTGCCCAGGTTTGTACCGCTTCCTTTGGGGTTTTGGCTGCGAAGCCTTGTTGTAAAAGCGTAAGTTGTTGGCTTGAATCAGAATTGGCGGAGTTAATGTTTACCGTTCGTTGCTTCTCGTTCCACTTCACATCAGTGCCTAATGCTTCCGCAACAAAACGCAGTGGCACCATCACTCGGTCGTTCTTGATCTCTGGTGAGACGCTAGCATTGACGGTTTGTCCATTTACTATCAGTTGTATCGGGTTGGCTCCGAAAGCAAGCCCTGTCAAGGATGCACAAAGAATAGCGACACCACCTGCAACAATCCATTTTCTTTTCATGTTCATCATCATCACCCTCCGTTTTTGAGTCTCTATCTTTTAAACGAGCAAAAGGAAGGAAAGTTGCTCTAAATTTTGTCGAATGAATAAAGGATGATAAAATAGAATGAATAAAAAGATTTGGTGGTGATTTTATGGCAATGCCGCAAAAAAGAGGAGAGTATTCCTATTCCGATTATTTAGCTCTAGATGGGGATGTCAGATATGAGGTTATTGACGGGCAAATTTACAATATGACTCCTGCGCCAACACCACAGCATCAGGATGTGTTAAGTGAATTAATTACAGAGTTTCGACTATACCTTAGGGGAAAAGACTGTAGGGCTTTTGTTTCACCCATAGATGTTTGTTTGTCAGAAGAGCGGGATGATTTGAGTAAGGTTGAGGAGTGGGTTGAACCCGACTTGGTTGTTGTGTGTGATAAAAGTAAAATCGGTGTTAAACGTATTATTGGAACACCAGACCTGGTTGTTGAGGTTCTGTCCCCGTCTACCGCAAAGAAAGATAAATTGATAAAATTTAATAGATATCAGAGGGCAGGAGTTAAAGAATATTGGATTGTAGATCCCGTAAATCAAGTTATTGAAGTTTACCTATTAGATGGGGAGGTTTTTAAACGTAGCGGTGTTTATGTTAAAGGTGATAACTTGCCTGTTTATATTTTTGAGGATTTCAACATTGATTTAAATATTGTTTTTCGATCGAACGAGGGAGGCAGTTAGTGACTTTTGCCACGTGAACTGATTGGGGGGCTCGTCCCTCAATCAGTTTAAAATGGGCTAACCCGATAATAGTCCCCTACGAAAATGCTCAATTTCTCCGAATGCGATGAACCAAACTCAATAAAAGAAATGAAAACACAACAATGGAAACCACCCAGTAAGCTGCAAGGGCCATATCGCCCGATTCTGCAGCCATAAAGATGGCAATTGGAATGGTCTCCGTTTTCCCCGGAATATCCCCAGCGAACATGAGCGTTGCGCCAAATTCTCCAATTGCACGAGTGAAGCCCAACATGTAACCCGACAAAGTAAATCGCCAGGAAAGGGGAAAAGTGACATACCGAAAAACCTGCCATTCATTAGCCCCCATCGATCTTGCGGCTTCCTCTAATTCCTTGTCGACCGATTCAAACCCCGTTTTTAACGTCTGATAGACTAAAGGAAAGGCTACCACAGTTGCTGCAATAACTGCCGCCCACCAGGTAAACACGATGGGTTGATGAAACAGCCATTCGATTCCTTGCCCAATCCAGCTTTGCCTGCCAAAAATGACCAAAAGCCCAAATCCAACAACGGTCGGAGGAAGCACCAGGGGAAGCATAAGAATTGTTTCCACAACAACCTTTCCTTTGAATGAACGGCGCACCATCCACCACGTAGCGATGAGGGCCAATACAAAGGAAAAAACACTTGCCAAAAGCGTTACTTGTAATGAAATACGAATGGGGGACCAAAAATCCATTAGCGATCTCCTACAGGCTCAAAGCCATATTTGGTAAATGCGGAAGCTGCTTCAGGTTCTCTCAACCACTGGTAAAGGCTTTGTGCTTCTTTCGGATGTTCGGAATTGCTCGTGACTCCGATTGGATAAACAATCGGGGAGTGGGTACTTTGATCAGCCGTTACGACTATTTTTACCTTCTCGGAGCGGGCCGCATCTGTTTGATAGACAATTCCTGCTTCCGCATTACCGGTTTCTACGTAGGAGAGTACTTGTCGAACATCTTTGGCGAAAACTAGTTTAGGTTGCAACCCATCCCATAACCCTAAGTGGGATAATGCTTGTTTTGCGTAGGTTCCTGCTGGAACAGATTCCGGATGTCCGATAGCCACTTTTTTTATGGCCGGATTTTGCAGATCCTGAAAACTATCCACCTTTTGGTCGATATTTTCTGGAACAACAAGAACTAGCTGATTTTTTAAAAGGTTTGAGGTGTATTGTGGATCTATCAGGTTTTTTTGCAGCAATTCATCCATCTGTTTTGAGGCAGCAGAGATAAAAAGATCGGCGGGTGCCCCCTGTTCAATATGTTTTTGCAAGGTTCCGGATGAACCATAACTGATCACGATTTTTTGGTCTGGGTGGGATGATTCATACAGTGGTGTTAGTTCTTTCATCGCATCGGCAAGGCTAGCTGCTGCTAAGACATATAATTCAATGGGGGGTTGCCCCGTTTCCGATTGTTTGTTGGCAGAGCTGCATCCGACCAGAAGGGTAATTGTAGTGAATAGGAGGAATTGACGAATCATATGTTTCATTAGAAATGTCCTCTTTCATTTGATATAAATTATCCTGATTATATCAAAGTAGAGGAAGAGGTTGGAAGTCGCGGAGATTACTTTATACGTTTAAGTTCCCGAATATCTGTTTTGTTCAAGAGAACGGAGTGCAAGCGTTTCAAGATCTTCATTGGATCAGTATAGAATTTATTCATTATCTTATGATAAAATAGTAACAAGGAAACCAAGAAACCAAGAAACAAAGAATCCAACGAAAAAGGGGGTATTTAGGCACATGTTAGAAGCAAAAAGGATTAGTATATCATCAAAGAGGCAAATAACCATTCCTCAGAAATTTTTTGAAGCATTAAATTTGGGCAATGAAGTGGAATGTTTTCTAAGAAATAATGAGATTGTCATTCGGCCTGTTCAAACATCAGAAGAATTATCAGAGGAAATTTTAAAGGACTTAATCCAGCAAGGCTATCAAGGTGAAGAATTGTTAGAAAGGTTCAAAGAAATGCATTCAAAAGTTCGTCCTGCAATTGAGCAAATGATTGATGAAGCAAAAGAGGCTGCTAAGAATTTTAAGGGAACTGGAGAAGAACAAATGAATGAAATTTTCGCTGATGTGGAGGAATCGTAATGTTACCTATTATTTTTCTTCCACCAGCGGAGACCTATTTGAAGAAACTTAAAGATAAAAACCTTAAACGTAAATTTCAAGATGCGATCTTTCGAATTAGGATGGAACCAGAAATAGGCGAATCCAAAAAAGGAGATTTGTCAGGTATATTGGGCTACGATATCTTCTATCAGCGAACAAATTATAAAATTGCTTATCGTGTAGAGGAATACGAAAAAGGCGAATTGGTCATTATTATTATGGCCGGAACGAGAGAAAACTTTTGGGAAACCGTCAAGAAATATATGAAATAGGAGCCGACTTGACTAGATCAACCGTTACCAATATAATGATTTTTAACTAAGAAATGGCGGTGGCTAAGACATTAGTGGGTTCGATTCGCATCGATCTTATAGGGGAGTATAGCCAAGTGGTAAGGCACAGGTCTGCAAAACCTTTATTCCCCGGTTCAAATCCGGGTACTCCCTCCAAGGATGACTTATAGGAAATAACGGAAGTTTTTTCCGTTATTATCGAAAATTATAGAGAAATGTGCGGAATAGCGGAAGGATTTTCCGCTATAATCTTTTTTCACCATTTTGTAAACGGTTTCAAACCCTGATAGCGGAAAATATTTCTGTTATCTGCCCCATATCAGTCACAAAATCATAAATAACGGAAAAGTTTTCCCTTATTTTAGAAACCACCCGTCAATGTCCATCATTCGTGCACATTCCCGCAAAAATGTCCATGGATACACCTGAAACGGTGGAATATGCCCGCCGCCCCCCAAGAAAAGGGCACCGTTCCTAGCCCTGATCCACCATAAATAAAGCGCCAAATCCAAGGATTCAGCGCTCAGTCCCATCAATCTACTACATTAAATAAACTTCCGATGCACTTTTTCTCCATCAGTGGAGAAGACGACTTTGCGATCTTCAATGACCGTTTGAAGATGAACATTCCTTCCCCACAATTGTTGCACATAAGGAAGGGTTTTCTCAATATAGCGAAGGTCCAATTCGCTGCCCTCATAATGGTGAAGCAAGTGCAAATCGGGGTCTGCATCTACCACGGTTAAGTAAGGGAAGCCACCGTTGACCCGACTTTCGATGAAAGTATCCCGCACCTTTTCCCATTCTGTGCTGTTAATAACATAGTCAGAACCGATCTTGCCAAAAGAAAACATGTTCAGTTCTTTAACCAGATCTTGAGTCAAGTAATTACGGATAAAGCTTGTATCTGATTCAAGCTCCCGAACTTCAAATAAATGGTCGCGGCCAAACCGCTTTTCGATGTCCTCGAACATTTTTAGACCAACATAATATGGGTTGATCTGTGTTGTCGAGGGTTGGATCACGGAGGCGTTTAGCTTGGCAAATTCGATCGTTTCCTGATCGCTTAAATCAAGTTCTCGCATAATGTGGAGATGCCAATAGGTGGCCCAGCCTTCATTCATCACTTTGGTTTCAATTTGTGGCCAAAAATAGATCATCTCATCGCGCACAATAGTCAAAATATCCCGCTGCCAATCCTCCAGATGGCGACTATTCTCCATAATAAAGAGCAAGACATCCTTTTCCGGCTCCATCTTCTGCTGAGATTGTTTTTCTCCCCGCTGCCCCTTCAAGATATCCCGAATACTAGTAGGTCCTGAGGAAGAGGGGACAGATACGTTTTCAGTTCCCACTGCTGGTTCCAGATCCCATAAATCCTCATAGGTTTCAATAGTTCGGACTTTTTTCAACGGATCAACCTGTCGTTTCTTCTTAATACGGTCTGCATGGGGATCGATGTGTTCTGCGATCGCCATTGCGGCATCGAGGAACGATTCTACCTGCGCCCGGCCATAATTTTTTTCATATTGGCGGATGCGGTCTGCACTAGCTGCCATACTTTCCACCATATTCCGGTTAGTATGTGCAAAGTGGGCATTGTTTTTAAAGAAGTCACAATGCGCCAACACGTGGGCGACAATTAGCTTGTTTTGAATCAGTGTATTGGAATCAAGCAAAAAGGCATAACAGGGATTGGAGTTAATTACCAACTCATAGATCTTGCTCATACCCAGGTCATATTGCATTTTCATTTTGTAGAATGCTTTTCCGAAGCTCCAATGGTTGTAGCGAGTAGGCATTCCATAGGCACCAAAGGTGTAGATGACTTCCGGTGGACAAATCTCATAGCGCATCGGGAAGAAGTCTAAACCGAGGCTTTTGGCTTTGCTTGTAATTTCATCAATGGCTTGTTCCAACTGCTTCATCATGCCTTCAACTCCTCTTCTTTGTTTTCCGTAAAGAAGGTGGTGAGTGCCTTAAGAATATCTTTTCTTTCATAGATCACGGCTGACCTTAATTTAGGATGATCAATGCTTTTGAAGACATCACCTAAGGTGGACATCCGATGATGTTGATTAATCTCACCATAAGCAAAGAAGTTGCTGACTTCCATCACCTTTTGAATAATCTCTATACAATCATCATTATCTGAAGGAAGATTATCGCCGTCAGAGAAGTGAATCGGATAGATATTGTACCGACTAGGCGAATATTTTTGCCGTATCAACTCAAGTGCAAGCTTATAAGCAGAGGAACAAACTGTTCCACCCATTTCTCCTTTGGTAAAAAAGTGTTCCTCGGAAACCACTTTGGCATGGGTATGATGGGCTATAAAGACTATTTCCACGTTCGAATAATTCTTTCGGAGAAAGCGAGAGATCCAAAAGAAGGTGGTACGTGCTATATCCTTCTCGAATCGCCCCATACTGCCGCTAGTGTCCATCATGCAAAGCACAACGGCTTGCGAATGGGGAATCTTTACTTCGGACCAGGTTTTAAAGCGTAAATCATCTTCAAGAATCTTTCCAAGCCCCTTTTTTCCTTCCTGGGCATTTCTTTTGATGGCTTGCAAGATTGTCCTTTTTTTATCCAAATTGCCCATGATTCCTTTTTTGCGAATATCATTAAATTGGATCGAATCGACGACAACCTCCGCTTGTTCTTTCTTATCCAAATGGGGAAGCTTGAGCCGGGAAAATAAATGGTTTTCGACCTCTACCAAGGTGACCTCAGTTTCAAAGTAATCAACACCAGGCTGATCACCGGCCCCTGCCCCTTTCCCAGGACCCTGCTGCTGTTGACGTGGATCTCCATCCTTGGCTACGACATCCCCCTTTTTAGCAGATCCATCGCCTGTTCCTACATGGTTTTGCCGTTTATAGTTATAGCGAAAGCGGAATTCATCCAAGGAACGAATCGGGATTTTCACGATGTTCTTTCCGTTGGAAGCAAAAATCCCTTCTTCTGCTACCATATCTGCTAAGTTGTTACGCAAGGCTTCTTTTACTTTTTCACGATGGCGGGATTGATCCTCATAGCCTTTTCGGTGCAGGGACCAATCCTCTTGGGAAATTAAAAATAAAGGTTCTGACATCATTTGGCACCACACTTTCCTGTGAAAATAGCTGTGTTCCAGCAGGGTTGTTCAGCTGGAACACAAGGGAGTATCTTAACGATTCAATAGACTGCCAGTATATTTCAACAGTTCATTTGCACAGTTCGGGCAATAGCCGTGCTCGTCAATCAAACGTGCAGTGACTTCGTTCACCTTTTTCAGCTGCTGTTCATCTGGTGTTTTTGTTGAAGTCGTGATTTTCACTACATCCTTTAAATCAGCAAATAATTTCTTTTCAATCGCCTCACGCAAACGGTCATGGGAATCATATTCAAATCGCTTTCCTTTTCTCGCATAGCTGGACAAGCGTATAAGGATTTCCTCACGAAATGCCTTTTTTGCATTTTCTGAGATTCCAATCTGTTCTTCAATGGAACGCATCAGCTTTTCATCAGGATCAATTTGTTCATCAGTAATCGGATCGGGAAGTGTTTTCCCATGGCAATAGGCTTCAACATTATCCAGATAATTATTGAGCAATGTTTTCGCTGACTCTTCGAAAGAATAAACGAAAGCCTTTTGCACTTCCTTTTTAGCGATCTCATCGTATTCCTTCCGCGCAATGCCGATCAGATTAAGGAAGTGTTCCTTTTCATCCAAGGTTATGCTTGGATGGGTATCAAGGCCATCCTTCAACGCCCGGAGGACATTTAACGGATTAATACAGGACATTTCATTTTTTATAAGTGCGCTTGAAATCCGATTGATTACATAACGTGGATCAATACCGGACATTCCTTCCTCAGCAAATTCATTCCTTAATTCTCGCAAATCGGAGGTGCCGAAATTCTCCATTTCTTCCCCATCATAAAGTCTCATCTTGGTTACTAGGTCAAGCCCTTGGTTTTTCGATTCTTTAAGCCTTGTCAAGACACTGAACATTGCAGCGGCACGAAGCGCATGGGGGGCAATATGGACGCTAGTCAGGTCGCTTTGCTTGACAAGCTTTTCATATATTCGAACTTCCTCTGAAACCTTCAGGTTATAGGGAATCGGCATGACAATAATTCTGGAATGTAAGGCTTCATTTTTCTTATTGTTAATAAAAGACTTATATTCGGTTTCATTAGTATGGGCGACAACCAGTTCATCGGCGGAAATAAGGGCAAAGCGGCCCGCTTTAAAATTTCCTTCTTGGGTTAGAGAGAGCAGATTCCAAAGGAATTTTTCATCACATTTGAGCATCTCCTGGAATTCCATTAATCCGCGATTGGCTTTGTTTAATTCGCCATCAAAACGATAAGCGCGCGGGTCAGATTCTGAACCATATTCCGAAATCGTAGAGAAGTCAATGCTCCCGGTTAATTCTGAAATATCCTGTGACTTCGGGTCTGACGGACTAAAGGTTCCGATTCCTACGCGATCATCTTCAGAAAAGAGGACACGTCTAACAGGAACATTGCGAATTTCCCCATTCCATTCTTCTCTAAGTTTAAAACGGCAGATTGGACAAAGATTACCTTCAATTTTTATTCCATATTCCTCTTCAAAATGTGGGCGCAATCGTTCAGGGATCAAATGAAGCGGGTCTTCATGCATTGGACAACCGTCAATCGCGTAAATAGCGCCTGCTTCTGTACGACTGAAGTTTTCAAGCCCACGCTTAAGCAACGAAACGATGGTAGATTTCCCTCCACTTACAGGTCCCATTAGCAAAAGTACACGTTTCCTGACATCTAAGCGGCGCGCAGAGGAATGGAAATAGTCTTCTACTAATCTTTCAATTGATTCATCGAGTCCAAACATCGCATCGCTAAAAAACTTATATTTTTTCACACCGTCCATTTCCTCAACCCCGGCATCCATAATCATGTTGTAAATACGAGAATGCGCTGTTTGCGCAATGCCTGGGCTTTGCTTCACCATTTCCAGATACTGTTCAAATGTTCCCTTCCATTGCAGGTTCGATTCCTCGTGATGGAATTCATCCAAAAGTCTTAAAATCCCCATGTTTTGACTCCTTTCCTACTTCAAAGTATCGTTTCTCCTGTCTGTCCAAGGTGTTTGATAGTACCATTGTTGACCGAAAGTTCCGTTTATAATCATGAATTTTCCCAACTTTTATACATAAACATCTATTTTTTTGTATCTAAATAGAGAAATAAGCGTTTATGGAGAAAAAAAAGAAACTGGCAGTTGTAAAATCTGCCAGTTTCTTTATGTAGCCGGTGATCCACGCATTACTGTTGTAAAACACTAATGATTGTAAACAACACAGCCATTAGCAAGAAAAAACCAAATGAAACGGTGAAGCCGGTTGCGCTATCCACGATATCATCTTGAGATACATCCTTTTTATAATCCATGACTCTCACCTCCATCTTCACTATCATATTACCATATACCATTAATATGTGGAAAAGGTAAAGAACAAATTAAATTAAAAACCTGTAAATCCGCCAAAAATGCGAATGAGCCAAATGGTTATATCTGTCATCTTGTCGGTATACAACAAAATCCCGATTAAAATCATTAACGCCCCTCCGACCTTCATCAAAATGGATGAATAGCGAAGGATCCAACGGGTTCTGCCGATAAAAAAGGACATTAAAATAAAGGGTACGGCAAATCCAAGGGTATAGGCAATGATAAATGGAACGCCTTGCGAAGGGTTGCTCGCACTTAATGTTAATACACTTGTCAGAATAGGTCCAACACAAGGGGTCCAGCCTGCAGCGAAGCTAATTCCCACAAGCACAGAACCAAGATAGCCAGCTGGTTTCTGCGCAAATTCAAAGCGCTTCTCTTGCATAAACAGCGTTGGTTTGAATAGTCCAAGCATAAATAAACCCATCACCACAACCAAAATCCCTCCTAATTGACGGATTAGGTCCTGATGATCCCGAAACAGGGAACCAATCAGTGTCGCTGTTAATCCTAGGGATATAAAAATAATCGAAAAGCCTAGGACGAAAAATAGGGTATGGATCATGGCTTTCCTTAGGACTACTGAGCGATCGTCCCGCAGTTCAGCTACAGAAATACCAGTTATATAGGAAAGATATGACGGGTACAAAGGGAGGCAACAGGGCGAAATAAAAGACAGAAATCCTGCTGCAAAAGCCAACCATATCGTGGGATCAGCGGATGTAGTCATCGACTCATTCCTTTCCAAGATACTGAAACATTTACTTCCATTAAAAGATTGTACCATGAAAAGGATGAAGATAAAAACGACAAAAGGGTGAACGGGTCAAAACCCAAACTTAGCCTTCATTTCCGAATCTTTCTTTTCATTCCAAGTTTTTAGGGATGATAAGCCAGGAATGGGATTGTTATACTCTTAGGAAAGCAAATGGAAAAAGTGAAAAGGAGAGGAAGAAGATTGAAACAAAAATTATCTTGGATGATGGTCTGCAGCCTTCTGTTATCCTTGCTCCTTCCAGGTGCCGGGTATGCTGCAAAGTCAGATGATATTATTAAAACGGCATTGAAATATCGAGGGGCTCCTTATGTATTCGGCGCTCCGATGAAATACGCACCAAGGGCTTTCGACTGTTCTTCATTTACAAAGTATGTGTTCGCAAAAAATGGAATTAAGCTGCCTCGTACTGCAAGTGCGCAATCAAAGAAAGGAAAGTATATCCCTACATCCCGCATAAAGAAAGGGGATTTGCTATTTTTTAGAGTCCCTGGAAGAGGGATTGGCCACGTGGGGATCTACGCAGGTGGAAATCGAATGATACATACTTATGGTAAAGGCGGCGTTAAAGTTTCTAAGATTAATGGTTATTGGCGAAGCCATTATCTAGGCGCAAAAAGAGTGATTTAACAAAAAAAGGTGCTAAGCACCTTTTTTTGTTTCACGGGCAACAATATTATTCTACTAGATTCTACAAAATTTTCCGAACCCTCTCAGGATACATCGTAATCACACCATCTACACCCAGATCAAGAGAGCGTTGGATTTCGCGCCAATGGTTGACATGATAGGGGAAAACCTTAAGACCAAGTTCCTGGCTAGCTCTGACTGTGTCCCGGGTAAGAGCAATGATGGGGGGTTGGATACAAGTAGCACCTAGTTCATAGGCCATTTTCCATGGTTCTTCGAGTATTCCAAAATAAAGGAAAGAGGTTTGTATACTTGGGTTAAGTTGGCGAATACGGGATATACTCTCCGGATTAAAAGTGGACAGGTATATCTGTTTTTCCATTTTATACTTACAGACTAAGCGAATGACTTCCGACTCTAAATTTTCATTTTTGATTAATAAGTTTTTCAACTCAATGTTGAGTTGAATTGGAAGTTCTTTTACCTTAAATAGGACTTCCTCAAGGGTCGGGATTTTTAAACGAGCGAAACGTGGGTGAAACCAAGAACCTGCGCTTAACGCTTTAATTTCCTCTAATGTATGATTTTTCACTAACCCGCGGCCATTCGTTGTCCGATTGACGCTAAAGTCGTGGATGACAACAGGGTATCCATCTTTCGTTAGCTGGACGTCCATTTCTAAACCTGACGCTCCCAGACGGAGAGCTTCCCGAAAAGCAGGGAGGGTGTTTTCCGGGTAGTGGTGTGCGGCACCACGGTGAGCAAAGATTACAAAATCACGATTCATTGAATATCCCACCAGTTTCCGTAAGACCATTTGGATTCCTTCTTCAAACATTCTATGTTTATTCCTTATATCTATGTCTGCAGGTTCATTTTCACTCATAGAAAAAGGTTTAAATGAAAAAAATGCGTCAAATGTGCTAATGGTGTTTGATATTTATAGGGACAAGTTGGTATACTAGAAATTGATTTGAAGAATAAAAGGAGGGAATTACCAGATGCCAAAAGGAGCAACTGAAACGGCTACCTTAAAGGTTGGGGACAAAGCACCTGACTTTACTGCACCAGCACATGGTGGCCGCACTATTAACCTTAGCGACTACATTGGTAAGAAAAATGTCTTTATCGCATTTTATCCTTTAGATTGGACCCCTGTCTGAGGAGCGCAGATGCCTTCTTACGAGGACGACTTGTCCAAGTTTGAAGAGTATGATACCCAGGTTCTGGGTATTAGCGTAGATTCTATCCCAAGTCATGAAGCTTGGCAGAAATCAATCGGTGGTATTACATATCCACTAGTATCTGATTTTTATCCGCATGGAGCCATTGCAGAAAAGTTTGGCGTGCTTCGTAAAGAAGCGGGTGCACCTGCTTACGGAGCTGCTGAGCGTGCATTGTTTATTATTGACAAGGAAGGCGTTGTTCGGTTTATTGATGTTCATCCACTCGGAGAACAACCAGATAACGAAGAATTGTTTGAAGTGTTAAGAAAGCTGTAAAGGAGATAGCTCAGTATGGAGATGTCCAGAAAAGCCATCCCTTATACTCCGAACGATAAATCATTGAAAGATATGACGATCATGATTGTTTCGACTTCCGGAGTACACCTGAAGGATCAGGAGCCGTTTAGCACGGACACTGCTCAGGGGGATTCGACCTTTCGGATCATTCCTGGTGATGTAAGGGCGCAGGACTTAACTGTTACCCACGCTGCACCAAAAGAGCACTATAACACGGATGCTCCTAAGGAAGACATCAATTGTGTTTTTCCGATTGATCGGTTAAGAGAATTAGCGGATCAAGGAATCATCCAGGGGGTCGCTGAAAAGCATGTGACCATGATGGGCTATGCGATGCGGCTTAAGCAGATTAATGAAGTAACGATTCCCGCTGTAGCGAAAGAAGTAGTTCGTTCCAAGGCGGATGCCGTTCTTCTGACAGCTGGCTGACCACTCTGCCATCGCACTGTAGTTACAGTGCAGCGTGCTATAGAGGCTCAGGGGATTCCGACTGTTTTAGTTACCCTTGATGTGGAACAATCAGGATTAATGCGCCCACCGCGCGCAATTCATCCAAAAGGCTTTGCGTTCGGCCATTCGTTAGGTAAACCTAATGATAAGGAAACCCAAACCAATGTCATTACCGCCGCGTTGGAGCAATTAGTCACAAAACAAGAACCTGGACAAATTCATCAGATGGATTTTCCAAGTTATTAGTTAAAAAAAGGAGAAGGCTGCCTTACATATCGGCAGCCTTTTTTCAATTTATCTCTGATTCTAACAGGTTGGAAAAATCAAGGAATGTGAGTGATTTATCAAGTAGATTGATCTATTTTGTTACCCCTGAACTCCATTTTCAGTGAGTGCCCTTTTCTCTTAAGGTGTTGACATCCACCTATGCCGAGGTTAAAGTTAAAGGGAAGCCAGGAGGTAAGGAGGGTGCCTTTTGAGCAACAAAGAACTAACTAAAAAAGAATTTATGGCTCAAGATATTAAATGCTTATATTTAAAAAAAGAATCCATTGTTACTGTACAGCCGGATTGGACATTAGAAAGGGCAATGTTAAAATTAATTCGCTCTGGATATTCATCTGTACCTGTGATTAATTCAAATAATCAGGTGGAAGGACTTATTAGCAAAACATTAATTCTAGATTTTATGAGAGAAAATCAACATATTAAATATAATGATCTTCCAAATTATTACGTCCACCAAGCAATGAATAAGAACTACATGGGGATCTGGGAGAATACTCCACTTTCCTTTGCCCTTGAATTAATGATCACTCTGCCATATGTGCCAATTATAGATCAAAAGAACATCTTTTTGGGAATTCTTACGCGCCAAGCTGTACTTCAAGAGATCTTAAAATATTTAAGCGATTAAAAAACACTCCTGAGGGTTATCAGGAGTGTTTTTCATTTCGCCGGTATCTTTCTAAATAGAGTAGACGGGGTAGAGGAAGAGGCCTCTGTTTTCCCACCTTTTGTTTTTTTTCCTGCACCTGGTTTGATTAAAAAGAAGGTTAGGATGCAGATGAGGGCGGCAAGTCCTGCCACGGATAAAAACATAAAACGATGGGAAATTTCCATTAGCCAACCAAAAACAGGAGGTCCAACTGCTACTCCCAGAAAACGAAGGCTATTATATAAGGAAGTAATCATTCCTCTTTCTGATTTAGCCACAGCTCCAGTAATCAGCGTGTTTAAACAAGGGAGTACTAATCCATTTCCTATACTGCTAACCGTAAGAAGGCCGACCATTATGTAAATTTGTTTGAAAAAGGCAACAGCAACCAGCGATCCCGTCATAAGTAGTAAACCGATAAGCATGAGTTTACGCATCAAAGGTTTATTTTGCTTAATCCGTCCGCCAGTAATATAGGAAGTTGTAACTGTGCCCATGAGAGGAATGGCAAGAATCAGTCCTTTAAGCATCCCATCGACTTTATAACTTGTCTCTAAAACATCGGAAAGGTAAAAAAGTACTCCAAATAAAATAAATAATCCAGTTGACCCAACAACGAAAGCTGTGATTAACCAACTGCCTTGTTTCTTGAAAATTTCTTTGATGGAGCTAATGTACTGTTTTAATGGTTTAGCTTTGGGAGGGTTTGATTCTTTAACAAAAATCCATACGGCAAGCGCTGTTAAAAAGCAAAGGACAGGGAAGGCAAAGAACACGGCATACCAAACCAACAAGGCGATGAGGGAGCCGAGAATAGGTGATAAGACCTTTCCTAGACCATTTGTTGCCTCGATAAGACCCAGTGCTTTTGATTCTTTTCCACCCGAGTACAAATCCCCAATTAATGCCATGGCAATGGGTGCAGTTCCAGCAGCCCCAATGCCCTGGATAATACGGGAAATTAGAATAATCGAATAGGCATCTGACATGAGCCACGCGGCTAGCCCCGCAGAGACCCCTCCAAGTCCGTATAAAATAAGTGCAGGTACAATAATGACTTTACGCCCGAAGCGGTCGGACAGATATCCAACCAATGGGATGATCAAACCTGCAGCAAAGGAAAAAGCCGTAATAATTAAACTCACTTGAAATTGGGTTAAGTTTAGTTTCTCTTCCATGGTTGGCAGAACGGGAACAATCATTGAGTTACCTAGTACCATAACGAGAGGTATAGCAGCTATAACAGGTAGTTCAAGAGTTTTGCTTCCTTGCGACAATTGGTTCAACTCCCCGGTTATAATGGCATTAAGTAGTATTACCTGATTAAGTTATTTTCCCCCGTAAATAATTGGAAACATGAGAACAACCTTTTGTATGTTTTTTCGTCTATAAATAAATGAGATCTTTAGTTAGAATTCAAAATGGAGTGATTAGAATGAACAAGTGGATGGCAACGGCGATTGTAGCTTGCCTGTTTTTAACCGGGTGCCAGCCAAAGGGAGCTGAAGAACAGAAAACGGCAGAAGAGGTTAAAGAGGGAATTCCCGCTACCCCTGTCGTGGCGGAAGAGGGAGAAGCAGTGCAGCAGCAGGATGAAGTTTCAGATCCTTATTTTCAAATCCGTATTGGGATGTCAGAATCAGAGATCCGAGATTTATTTGGCGGATACTTTGTCATGGTTAAAAACATTATGACGGGGACTAAATCATGGCGTTTTGACATTGGAACCATAGAAAATTACCGGTTTGATGATCAAGGGATCGACCAGGTAGATCTTGAAGGCTTAAAAAATGGGGCGATAAAGAAAATTTTATTTATCGATTGGACTGAAGAAGCTACGGTAGAATCGGCCACCATGTTTGAAGGAACACCTGATCAAAAGGGATATACCGAATATCGGCTAAATGAAAAAGGAGAGGTGGAGAAGACAACGAAAAGCTTTTAAATTGAGTTCCAGCTTTTTCTTTCCTAATTGTTCGATCTGTGGTATTTTAAAATGTGAATCAGTAAGCTTTTTGTTAGGTGAGAGTAAAAATGATTACGCCTACATGGACCCATGTAGGTGCTTTTTTATTGTGAATTTGTTCTACCCAAAAAAAATCCACTGCTAAGATATTAGCAGTGGCAATAGATAGGAGTGGAGAGAAACCATAACTTACAATAACTGCTAGTTAAGGTGTTAAGATTATTATAAAGCATAAAGTAAGCGGTTTCAAATACTTTTTTTGAAAATTGGATAGATTTTTTTTTCTGAGACATCGCTTTTAAACTGGGAAAGGGGGGATTTTCCAATGACATATTTCGTCTATATGCTGCGCTGCAGTGATCATAGCTTGTATACTGGAATTACCAACGACCTAACAAGGCGTATAGAGCAGCATAACAAGGGGAAAGCATCAAAATATACACGCGTAAGGACTCCTGTCCACTTGGTTTACCAGGAGGAATGTGTAGATAAGTCATCTGCGCTGATTCGCGAACACGAAATAAAGGGATACAGTAAACTGAAGAAGGAATCAATGGTAACAGAAAATAGATAGAGGATAAATGGTTCCAAAAAAAGAAGAGCGGAGGAATTCTCCGCTACTCACATTGTTCTAGCTCTGAATCTTGGCTATTTTCTCAAAGGTATTAGCAAGTTGATTATAAATTTCCTCGTAGAGAGTATAGAACTGCTGATATTTCATATGGTTTTCAAGATTTGGTACATAGGTATGTGTTGTTAGGCTTTCTTCATGGCAATAATAATCCATTTTGGGAATCTCTCCAAGGGCAAAGAGAGCCAGGATTGCGGCACCCCAGCCGGAACTTTGGGGATTTTCCGGAACGATAACCTCTGTTCCGAAGACATCGGCAAGGATCTGACAGCCTAATTTCGATTGGACAAAACCACCAGAGGCACGAAGTGACCCAAAATCTCCAGCCAGCTGCTGGAGTGCTTTTCCTACGCCAAAGATCGCATAAATAACCCCCTCCATAGCAGCTCTTGCAAAATGTTCCCGTTTGTGGTGGAGAGCCATGCCGATAAAACAACCACGAGCATGGGCATTCCAAATCGGGGCACGTTCCCCGGATAGGTATGGCAGGCAGAATAAGCCATCACTTCCCACTCCCACTTTATGTGCTTCATAAGTTAGCGCGTCATAGCTGAGTTCGCGGGCAAATTGTTCCTTAAACCAACGAAGTAACAATCCGGCGTTATTGGTAGCTCCTCCAACAACCCAATGGTGTTCTGTGAGCGCATAGCAAAAAGTCCTTTCGGATGGATCTGTTATTGGTTTTTCTATGACAGTCCGAATCGCCCCGCTTGTCCCTAATGTAATTCCAACATCCCCTCGCTTCATTGCACCAATCCCAAGATTGGCTAAACATCCGTCACTTGCACCGATCACAACAGGAACGTCCTTGCGGATATTCACCGCTTCTGCAACTTCAGCTGATAGTCCCTGCAGCACATAAGTAGTGGGAACCAAAGTGGAAAGTTGTTCTTTGGTTATTCCGGCTATTTGTAAGGCATCGGAATCGTAGTTGAGTGTTTGCAAATTAAGAAGCCCTGTTGCTGAGGCAACCGAATAATCTGTCACATACTGACTAAACCATCGGAACAAAAGGTATTCCTTAATGGATATAAATTTGTGAGTTCTTTTAAAAAGCTCGGGTTCATTTTCTTTAAACCAGATAATTTTGCATAACGGTGACATCGGATGGATGGGGGTTCCGGTTTTCAAATAAATTTGTCTTCCGAGGGCTGTTTGTTTTAACAGACGAGCCTGCTCATCACTACGATTATCCGCCCAGGTTATAACCCGTGTTAATGGTTTATTCTGCTCGTCCATTAGAATTAATGAATGCATTGCAGTACTTAGGCCAATAGCTACTATTTCACTAGGGTTTATTTTAGAAAGGGCTACTCGAAGGGATGTTAAGGCTGCTTCGTAAATAACTTGCGGATCAAGCTCAGCCCAGCCAGCGTTCGGTGTTAAAATAGGGTACTCCACCCCGTATTCACTGACTGCGTTTCCTCGTTTATCGAATACAATCGCTTTTGTACTCGTTGTGCCAAAATCAAGTCCAATCACGTACATTCCAGTTGATTCTCCTGTCTTTTCAGTTAAACTTTTTAAATATAATTTGATTCTAACCTATTTTTTCAGCAATACAAAATACATTATATCAGCATTCAAATTGAAAAGATCCGGTATATTCGTATACCGGATCTTTTGTACAGTTTTAGAAAGATTGAATGGTGTATACTGCACGTTCTGTTTTTATTTGCAACTCATTCCCTTGTTCATTGCTTACCCAGGAACCAGATAGCGGAATTTCATAGACATTTTGCGGCAAAGGCTGTCCATTGTTTATGGTCCCTTGTCCATGAAACAAAAGGGTCTTTGGAGCGACATAGCCGTCAGGATCAACAGATTTTTGCTCACCTATTGCGATTTTGTCCAGTTGTAGATGGATTTGGTCTAAATCCCCATCCTCTTCCTTCCTGATTAAAAAGGTTTGCCCTGCTTTTGATTCCATCCAATTTTGTATTTCCGAAATAGGACTTTCCATGTTCATCCTCCTTCTGCTAACATTATCTTCCAATGTCGATCTTTCCAAAGTCATTCAACGTTACTGTTCCCTGTGAATGGATGGAATATGAAAAGGAAAGTCCTTATTTCAAATGCTTATTGTTTAAAATCAATATGTGTGATTTCGTCAAAAGGGATTACCTCGAAATGATAATCCTTGTTATGAACTAATAAAACCACCTGGGTGGCAGATGTATTGTAAAGGTCTCCTGTAACAGATCGATCCTTTAATTGAATCGTAACAGTTGGGTGATTCTTAACATGTGGGTCTAAAAAGCTTTTGAAAGCGATCATCCCGTGCCTCTCCTCTATTTATAATGAGTCTATTCTATAACGAATAATTATGAATGTAAATAGATTTTTATTCAGATAAAAAAGAGAAAAGCCCACGTTTTACTCCGCAGGGCTTTCCAATTTTTTGTAGTACTGTCCTTTTTCCACGTAGCTTTTTCGGATGCGCAACATTTCTGCTTCGTCTTTTTGATTGATTTCTCGAATGACTTTTGCAGGGGATCCAACAGCCAAAGAGCGTGGTGGGATTTTTTTCCCAGGGGGAACCAAAGTGCCGGCACCAATCATTGCTTCTTCGCCGATCTCCGCGCCATCCAGAATAATGGCTCCCATACCAATCAATGCACCCTTCCGAACAACGCAGCTATGTAGAACCGCATTATGCCCTACAATGACATCATCCTCAATTAAGAGAGTATTATTTGGACTCTGATGCAGTGTACTGTTATCCTGTATACTTACTCGTTCCCCAATTCGAGTAGGGGCAATGTCTCCACGGATTACCGCATTGTACCAAATATTAGACTCCTTTCCGATGACAACATCACCGGTGACAACACTTCCTTTTGCTAAAAATACGGTTTCGTCCATTTGCGGATGTTTTCCATGATAGGGATGAATGGTCATCGGATTCACTCCTTAATTAAATTGTATCTTAGTTTGAATGTATTGTAGCACAAAAAAACGAGAAAATCCCTCGCAGGGCAAAACATTCTCGCTCCCCATGCGTCTAATACATGATTAATTTCGGGAATCTTGCCAAAGGTTGTCGTAAAAACCATGTATTGATCAGAGAGGAGAGAGGAGAATGAAAAGATTTTGCCTTTGGTTAGGAGCACTAATAACGGCTATATTGCTTCTGCCTTTGGCCCCGGTATACGCCGATCAATCACCCCCACCGCCAATTCAACTCATTGTTGAAGGAAAGTCCATTCAAACTGATGTTGCACCGACGCTAGTGGAAAGCCGCACATTTGTACCAATTCGTGTTGTCGCCACAAATATGAACGCAACTGTCCAATGGATTAAAGAAGAAAAGAAAATAGAAATTTTTGACCCGGCTGGCCACATAACCATGGTTGTTGGGGGTAAAACAGCCATGGTCAATGGTCATGAGGTTGTGATGGATGTTCCACCTCTGATTAAAGAGGGAAGAACGTTGGTTCCGCTTCGTTTCATTGGGGAGTCGCTCGGAACGAATGTGGGATGGGAACCCGATTCTAAAACAGTTTTAATTAATAAATTTTACCCGTTAATGATCGATGGCAATACCGTAGATCGAGAGAAATACAAGGTCTTCAAAATTCAAGAAGAGCTGTATCTGCCTTACTATCCGCTAGAGAGCTATTTTGGCAGTGGAAAGCAGGAACCAGCAGAGGAAACGATAAAAAACCTTAAGCTTCGCAAACTAGATACTGGTTGGATGATTCCCTTATACCTTTTTAAGGAACATTATCGTGTACCGGTTGATATAAAAGAACAAGGAATTTTTATCGGGACAACCGCCAACAAAGATGAGGTTGAGGACGAAGAACATTCAAATGATAAATCAGCTTCAAGTGGGCTACGTGGTATTATTTTTGAAGATGGGGAAATTATTCTTGAGACATCAAACAGAGAGGATACCCCCAAGAGTTTTACGATGACCGGCCCGAATCGTTTAGTTATTGATTTACCAAATAGTACTCTTAGTAAAAGATTAGATGAAAATATAGACCAAGTAGTTGGGATGGGGAAATTGGATGTTGCCCTTGATCAGGATTTAATCAGGGAGATAAGATACAGCCAATTTTCTCGGGATCCTGAAACGGTTCGAGTAGTCATTGAACTTTCCCGGAAGGTGAAATATACGATAGAGCCAAATAATGACGGTTGGACAGTGAAACTTAATGCACTCCCTAAGAAAGAAGGATTCCTAATTGTGTTGGATGCAGGGCATGGAGGTAGCGACCCAGGAGCTGCAGGAACCCTTGGGAATCAAGAAAAAGATTTCACTTTAGCTGTTACCCGCTTACTAAAGGAGCAATTAGAACAGGTAAAAGGCATTCAAATTGTGGAAACAAGGTCCGGGGATACCTATCCAACTTTACAAGATCGGGTTCAGATTGCAGAGGATGTACAAGCAGATTTATTTTTATCGATTCATGCCAATTCCTTTAAGCCAGAAACAAGGGGAACAGAAACCTATTATTACACTGAAAAAAGCAAGGAATTTGCAACCATTTTACATAAGTATTTAATCGAGGCCACTGGTTTTCCTGATCGTGGAGTGAAGAAGCAGAATTTTTACGTGATCAAAAATACAACCATGCCTTCAAGTCTCTTGGAAATTGGCTTCTTAACAAATAAAGAGGAAAATCAAAGGATGTTAGATCCTGTATTTCAACGGAATCTTGCCGAAAAATTGAGCCAAGCGATTTATGAATACTACACTATCAACAATTAGAGGTGATGATGGTGAAACCATTTTATTTTATAAAGATGTCGTTGCTATGCCTTCTCCTATTGCTCTTTAGTGGATGCAGTGAGGAGGCGTTGCCTGAAACAACGCCCAATCAGGATAGGAACCCAGTTGAGACTACGCAACCAGAGGAAAACGTGAAACAACCAGAACAGAATCCTTCTGCTAATGCCCCTGAGGAGAAGGTGGAGAAGACAGAAATCAAGGTTTATTATTCAGATATACAGCTTGAGAAATTGGTAGAGAAAGAGAAGGAAATTACTTGGGGTAAAGATACAACAAAATTTAACCAAGCTTATCTTGCCTTGTGCCAGACTGGTAATGAAATAACTCCTTTATGGCAGGAACAAAACGTTCAAGATATAAAACTTTCCCCTGAAGGTAACTTGACTATAAACCTTTCTTTAGCCGATAGACCTAATTTTGGAAGTACCGGTGAGCGATTCATGGTGTTATCGCTTCTGCAAACGATGTTCCAATTTGAAGAAGTGAAATCGGTTCAATTTTTAGTTGATAATCAACCTGTTGAAACCATTTTAGGTCATATGGATGTTAGCGAACCATTTACTAGGGAGATGATGGCGGATCTTTAAGATCTGCCGTTTTTTGTTGAGAATAGATGAAAAAATGAAAGGGATATTGGAGGTCAGGCGAAAAACATGGTATAAAAAAGAAGACCATCTCTAACTTCCTAGAAGGAGGGAAAAATGAATCTCAATCATCTTAAAGCCTTTGTTAAGGTTGTTCAAACCGGTAGTTTTAAAGAGGCAGCGAAACACTTATCTGTTTCACAACCAGCAATAACACAAAGGATCCAAACCTTGGAAGAATATTTGAAGACTAAGCTCTTTTCAAAAGAGGGAGAGGGGCTAACGAGCCACGGAAAGACCTTGTATGAACGTTCTGTGGAGATTTTGGCACTGTGGGAACAAGTGGAGAGGGAGATCTGGGGAACCAAGGTAACTGGACGTTTGACTCTAGGTGCAAGTACCATCCCTTCTGAATATATTCTACCGGCTATTTTAAAATCATATCGAGCCATTTATCCAGATGTGCGACCTCAGTTGCGGATTTCAGGAACCAAAGAGGTTCTTCGTTGGCTTCGGGACCGATCGATTGATCTGGCCTTTACAGGAGAACCTTTCGAAACTGCGGGGATTTTAGCTTTTCCTGTGGCAGCTGATCAAATGAACCTAATTGCTCCGGCTGATACGGAATGGACAGAATCAGTTTCACATTTCGAAGAATTATTGGAAACGGAATGGATTATGCGCGAACCTGAGTCAGATACCCGCCGAACCTTTGAATCATATCTTTGCAAAAAGGGCATCCAGCTCCAACAACTTCGGATTTCTGGTCAATTAGAGAGCACAGAGGCAGTGATAGCAGCTGTAGAAGCGGGATTGGGAATTTCGGCAGTTTCTTCCCTTGCCGCGGAACGGGCCCTAAAACTGGGTAGGGTAAAAATTATCAATCTTGTTGATTTTTCTATCCAGAGAAAGTTTTATTGTTCTTGTTTGGAGGACCAAAAAGACACATCAGTTCTATCGACGTTTTTAACATTTGTAAAGAACAGGAAAAATGACGGAAGCGGGCTATAATCCGCCAATCCTCGCACACAAAAAAATCGGCTTCATCTTTCGAAAAGGGATGCCGATTTTCTTTGTACCTATCCAAGATGTTTTTTATACAACCATAACACACCAGATTTCAACACTCGAGGGACTCTTCCGTGTATTGGGGTATCCCCAATTACGGCAAAACCCTCCTTTTTACCAAGTGACCCAAATACAGCCTTCAATTTAATTGGTGGTAGTTGAATGCTCTGATCCTTCCACTTAGCTAACAACACATCACGCAGCCTGTCCGCCATCACTTCAGCTAAATACGCGCTGGGGGAGAAAAAAGCGGATGCGCAGTCACCGATGATATAAACATTTGGATCTCCAGGAAGCGAATAATCCTCGTTTACGATGAATCTTCCTTGTTGATCCCGTTCCCCACCGAGGGAATCGGTCACAGATGCAGGGCGAATGCCAGCTGTCCAGACGACAGCATCATACTCTAACATTCCATTTTCGTAAACCGCATGATCAGAATAAATCTCTTTAAGGGAAATCTCATTAATCAAATGGACATCGTGTTCAATAAACCATTGTGAAACATAATCTTGTGTTTTTTGGGGGAAAGGGCTAAGTACGCTCTTTCCTCTGTTTACAATTGAAATGTTGAGATCCTCACGAGATTGCCGTAGTTCAGCAGCTAATTCCACGCCGCTTAACCCGCCTCCAATAATTGTTACCTTTTCATAAGGGTCCAATGTTGTTAAGCGTTGGGAGGCAATTTGTGATTTCTTTAAGGTTTGAATGCTAAAGGCATTCTCTTCTGCCCCGATAACTCCTTGGTAAGCATCTGTACATCCAAGAGCAATAATTAATTCATCGTATTCTTGTGGATCATTGTCGCGAATTTCAACTCGTTTTTTTGTAGTATCAATATTAGTAATTTCTCCGTACAGCTTGGTTAAACGTGGATCCTCCGGAAAAGGATGCGTAATTTCTGTTAATGGTTCTGTCCCTGCGGCCAAGGCGTAAAATTCTACTTTAAAGCTGTGATAAGGCAAACGGTCAATCAGAATAATTTCGTGATTGTCGTCCATTTTCGGCAATAGTCCTTGAATGAGTCGCATCCCGGCATAGCCGCCGCCCAGGATGACTAGCTTTTTCTTTGTCATATGTACACCTCGTAACTATGTTCCGATCTTATTTTATGACAAACCATGTAATTGTACAAACCGGTTTAGGGAAAAATTGGTATGAAATCGCTTTAAAGCACAAAGTTCTTTAATTTAGAAAAATAGTAATAGGGTAATAAGAAAAACTTCAATCGAAGCCTTTACGAAGAAGAGGTATCAGCAGAAAGTAAAAGGATCAAGAAGACCTTGATCCTTTCATCATTTAAGTTGCTTTTTAAGAATTTTACCTGCTGCATTTTTAGGTAATTGTCCTACAAATTCAATTTGCCTAGGAAGCTTATAATTGGCTAAATGTTTTTTTAGATAATTGCTTAATTCTTTTCGATCCAACTGTTCACCGGGCTTTAGAACGACGAAGGCTTTTACAATTTCACCTCTAGTTAAATCAGGTGCACCAATGACAGCTGCCTCAAAAATTGAGGGATGGGCATACAGTACCTCTTCAATCTCTCTTGGGTATACATTTAAACCTCTTGTAATGATCAGTTCTTTTTTACGGTCTACGATGAATAGATACCCTTCATGATCAATATACCCCAAATCACCCGTGTGTAACCAACCATTTACAATCGTATGCGCTGTTTCATCTTCCGCTTTAAAATACCCTTGCATGACGTTGGGGCCCTTTACCAGGATTTCCCCTACCTCTTTAACGGCTACTTCATTTCCACTAGGATCGACGATTTTCACTTCAATATTGAGCAAAGGAAGTCCAACCGATCCCCCTTTTTTTACACCGCTTAAAGGATTGAAGCTGACCACAGGGGAGGCTTCGGTTAACCCGTATCCTTCAATTAATGGTATCTGGTATTCTTCATTAAACAGCTTGAAAATTTCCATAGGTAATGGTGCGCCACCTGATACTGCGGCACGCAAGGAACGAATGGGTTGGGGAGAAGCTTTCATCGCTTGACTTAAGACGATATACATTGCGGGTACCCCGGAAAAAACTGTAATTTGATATTTTTGTATGGATTCCAATACCTCTTTCGGATGAAAGGAATCATGAATAACAATAGTGTTGCCGACATACAAAGGGAGTAGGACACAAACCGTAAATCCAAAGGTGTGGAACATCGGCAGCACACAGAGGAATATATCACTTCCTGTCCCTTCCAATGCCAATTCGCAGCTTTTCGCATTTTCCAGTAAATTTTCGTGAGACAGCATTGCTCCCTTTGGTTTTCCCGTTGTTCCAGAAGTGTACAACAGTGTTGATGTTAAAGATGGGTCAAGTTGGGGCAAATTTCTTTGCGTAGCGTCCATAATCTTTTGGTTTACAGTTTCATCGAGAATAATAATTTCCTTTATTCCTAATCCTTTTTTTAAAGAGCTAGGATTCAGCTGAAGTTTTTCGACGATTTTAGGGTGGATGATCATCGCTTTTGTTTCTGCATTCATAAGTATATATTGCAGTTCGTCTAAGGTTAACATTAAATTTAGTGGAACAACCATTGCCCCTACTTTGGTAATCGCAAAATAACTGTAAATGAATTCTGGGGTGTTATAACAACTAAGGGCAACCGAATCCCCCTTGCCAATCCCTATCGATGCCAGATAATAAGCATACTGGTTGATATTTTGGTCAAGTCGTTCATATGTAATGCTTTGGTCGTGATAAATTAAAGCTATATCGTTAGGATTTGAATTTTTTAGATAAAAATTTCCTAAATGAGTGGCTTCCATATTTAAGGTAATCCTCCTATTCTTACTTTAGGAAAGCTTTATTTCAGCATTTAAATAAATGTATCTTAAGAGAGTAATGGGATGCAAGGAAAAAATGGCTGTTAGGCCGAATTCAAATCGTCTTGAAGCCTATTCGAAGAACAAGCCCCTCTTTAGGGGAAGCTTTTCATGCCGATAGCAAGTTTTGTTCACTTATACTTGAATAGACGTAAACTTTCCTATGCGGTAAAATATAGGAAAATAAACTGTAATGGGGAGTATATCATGAGCGACCTTCTAGAATTAATAGAGGAATTCGAGGAATTAATCCAATCAAAGGACACTAACTACACAAAAATGTCGAATTTCCTTAAAAACGTCGGCCGCAAACTACCTAAAAATGTTATCCCGCCAATGATTGAATTCGTTACCATTCTAAGAGAAGAAAATCCGCATCTTTATTATGAACTTCGGGATCATATTCCAAGCGGAACACATTTATATGATTTAATCCGCATAGAAATCCCATATGACGTAGCCAAAACCCGCCTTCAAACGAGGAAAGATCGTGGCAAAGGGAAAAATTAGAGAAATGTCTTCCATCCTTTTCATATTCATATAGAAAGGGATGAAACCCCATGCCGTATGAAACAATATGGACAAGCAAAGATAGAGGCGGGGGACGGAAACCCCGAAATGATTGCAAAAGGAAGTACATGATCGCTCGAACTAGAAATCGGGGGGAGGGCACCATGCTATCCTATTTATTGAGATCAATACCAAATTTGTTCACACTTGGAAATTTAGTCTGCGGTGTATTTTCCATCACCTTTTCGATGAATGAATACTTTCGGGCAGCCAGTTTACTTGTGTTTTTAGCCGCTTTTCTAGACCTATTTGACGGTCGTATAGCCAGAAAGTTAAAAGTAAGCAATCAAATTGGTGTGGAACTGGATTCATTAGCGGATGTGGTTAGCTTTGGTGTGGCCCCTGCAATCCTTTTTCATACCCTATCAGAGCCATCGATGTTGACATCGCTTGCATTTGTTTTATACCCGACGATGGGGGCTCTGCGCCTTGCACGATTTAATGCTAGTCCAACTGTTGGTTATTTTATTGGAATTCCGATTACCTTTGCAGGGTTATTAATGGCTTTTATGGGCTTGTTTTTATATACCAATCCATTCATTACCATTATTCTTGCCATCCTTATGGTTAGTCCATTTCGGATGATCAAGCTATAAGAAAAGTTTCGTTCACTTTATACTTTAGTGAACTTAAACTTTCCTAAAAAAAATAAAAGGGGAGAGGTAAATGGGAATCTGTATGAAGGACCACACACCAGACGATATAAGGGAGAAATTAGCAGAGGTTGAAGAAGATGCATTGCTTAATAATCAAGCTATCGAAGCCATCAAAGTAAATTTAGAGAATAATAAATGGAATCAGACAAAGTTAAACGAATTATTCCATTTGCTAAAAAGATTACTTAAAAATTTGGCGGATGAGGAAAGGTTACAGGTTGTCGAAGAGCTTTCCTTCTATTGCTAAGGAGAGTACTAAAAATGTAAAGAATGAATATAGTGAAGTATGAGGCATCAAATAGCCTCATACTTTTTTAGGTTAGCCGTAGAACTAATTTATGTATAATTTATCCACTTTAGTAAAAAATGATCATGAATATCTTTTCTAAGAAAGGATGGTTTATATGGGGCGAATCTCCGTCCTTTCCGTAAAAAGAGAGATTGATCTGAAGGGCGAATATTTTCATCTTATTCTCAACTTAGACGGTCGGCTATCTCGCTGCTTTTTGCGATCAGATCTGGACCGCAATGAGCTACTTAGGCGTCTCACTCAAGCTTCGGAAATTAAAGATTTGTATACCATTGATGATAAAGCCATATTGTACACTGCCTAAAGGAGGATACCCCTCCTTTTTTCGATTTTCATTTCATATTTTTGCCTTCTGTTTGGACATATTCCTTCTTGTCCCTTCATAAATCTAGGAGGAAACCAAATGTGGAGGTATACCGTGGAAGAATTGTTGAAATCATGGATGCTTGGCATTGTACAAGGCCTAACAGAATTTCTGCCGATTAGCAGCACAGGGCATCTGGTACTATTTCGGAAATGGTTTGGTCTGCAAGAAGCGGGCTTGTTTCTAGACACGATGCTGCATTTTGGAACATTTGTGGCCGTACTTGCTGTTTTTTGGGATGATGTTATCCATTTAATCAAGAAGCCTTGGAGCCGCCTAGGGTTGTTAATTATGGTCGGAACAATTCCTACAGCAGTAATTGGTTTAACGTTTGAAGATTTTTTTGAGGATATTTCCAAAACGGGGGAAACAATTGGAGTTGAATTTTTAATCACCGGACTGATACTTTGGTTTGCCGACAATATAAAAAAATCGAGAGGTAAAAATTTAGAAAGCATTACCTTCAAGGACGCTATTTTTATCGGTACTCTTCAAGGTGCTGCCATTCTTCCGGCTATTTCCAGATCAGGGCTAACCATAGCAGGCTCATTGTGGAGGGGTATCAAGCGTGAGGATGCAGCAAAATTTTCATTTTTATTATCGTTGCCTGCTATTTTAGGCGGAGTGGTCCTGCAAGGTCAAAAGCTATTTGATGAACAAACAGTTTCCATCGGGTTACCCGCTTTGCTTATTGGCACATTTGCATCAGCAATAGCGGGATATATTGCTGTAAGATGGATGCTAAAAATCTTAAAGGATGGATCCTTAAAAATTTTTGCTCTCTATGTCTGGATATTGGGGATCATCATTATTGGGTTGCAAATGACAAATAACTGGTAGTTCTTTGTCGTCTTTCGTCAGAATATGTAGAAACATTCATATAGGAAAGGTGAAACTTCTGCAGAATAGTTTAGTTAGAGCAGAGATTCACAGAGGGAGGATCTTAATGGGAATTGGTATGAATTTTGTTTGTGGGCAATGTGGTTACGATACCGGATTATTGATGATGAATCAAGGTTCTAATCATTCAGTGAAGAAAATGATTGAGAACTACATATATACATATTCCCATGAATTAGATTCAAAAATGCTTCCAAGTCGGGCAAGTGAATATCAAGTGATTATCAATACCATTTTAGAAAAAGAAGTAACCGATTTAATTTACAATTTCTATGGCTGTGTTTGTTATGGCTGTAGAAAAACCTATGAAATGCTTGATATTTTACAGCACAAGGAAAAGGAAGTTTATGCAGGCAATAAAGATTTTATTTCACCGATCCCTTTTCAAAAGATATTTGAATACCCGAAAGATCGTTGGAATAGTTTAATCGGAGAGCAACCGTGTTGTGTATTTTGTCATGAACATATTATAAAACTCTCGGAGGAGACCTTGAAAAAAGGGGTACTATGCCCAAAATGCCTTCGCGGTCACCTAGAGGTAGGCGAGGAACTACAACTTTGGGATTAGGCATAAGGGGGTGTCCTAAAAAGCCTGGAATTAAGGGTAACGGATACCCCTTTTTCTGATTTCCTAATTTATGATTTATTTTCCTTGACAAGTTGTTACAATTTGCTAAAATATTTCTGTACTGACTACTTAGGGGGGATGACTATTTGAAAATGAATGAACAATATAAAAGATTGCGAGCAAATGCAAAAGAATTTTTACTTAGCGGACTTGCAATTGAACCCATACTGGTGAAGAATCAAGGGGAAATGACAAAAGTCATCTATGATTCCGAACAGGTGATAATCCCTTTCACAACCCAGCGTTTTGTCAAGGAATTATGCCATCATTTGTTCCTCGACTTAGGGCAGCTCCAATCATGTGTGAAGGACAAACTCTGCAAGAAACAGCTTTTACCTATCCCTTTATCCTTTCAAATGGTGCTTGTACCACTCCGCATTAAACAGAGCTGCGAAATAAAGACCCGCGGATTTCTCTGGATTGTTCACAGGCAGTTAAAAGATCTATTCCCTTCGGTCCATCATAAAAATAACAGTGTGATTGTTTTATATAATGGATATCAGATAACGGTTCCCTATACCATTCAATTTGTTCAGCAGCAACTTCGAGATGCTTCCCTCCTTGACTATATGTTCCAGGAAATACATTTGAGCCCTCGCACACAGCGCCCCACACCTATCAATGAAAAAGGGCTACGGGATGATTTACACCAACAGCTCATACAAATTGCTGAAGCAATTCGGAATTATCCAACCCCCTGAACCCGGCTTTTGCGTTTTTGCTTTTGCCAAATGAATATGATTAAATCATCTTTAATTAATGTATGTTCATCTTCTTCCGTGGCGGATACTAAAAAGAGGAATGAAGAAGGTGACCTTTGGAACTAAAGGAGTGAATGTATTGAAAGATAATCTAAGTCCATTAAGAGTATTTGCCTTAGGTGGTTTAGGCGAAATTGGGAAAAATATGTATGTTGTAGAATACGGGGAAGACATTATTGTGATCGATTCCGGTCTTAAATTCCCGGAAGAAGATATGCTTGGAATTGATCTAGTTATTCCTGATATTTCTTACCTCGTAGAAAATGTAGATAGGGTCAGAGGGATCCTACTAACACATGGTCATGAAGACCATATTGGTGCCTTGCCGTTTGTATTAAAGGAGTTGAATGTTCCTTTGTATGGAACCAAATTAACCCTTGGGTTGGCCAAGGTGAAACTGCAAGAGCATGGGTTGATGAACCGCGTTCAAATTCATGAAATTCAGGATTCTACCGTGCTTAAATTGGGACAACTAAAGGCCAGTTTTTTCCGCGTGAACCATAGTATTCCTGATGCCGTGGGGATTGCTATTGAGTCACCACAAGGCATAATTGTGCATACAGGTGATTTTAAATTTGACTACACCCCTGTCGGCGAAAAAGCAGATATCGCAAAAATGGCTGGATGGGGTGAAAAAGGGGTTCTTTGTTTGCTCTCGGATAGTACGAACAGTGAGCGTCCGGGTCATACGATGTCTGAAAGAACGGTTGGGGAAACCATTAAAGAAGTTTTCCATAAATCGGATGGAAGAATTATTTTTGCCACTTTTGCTTCAAACGTTTATCGTCTTCAACAGGTAATTGAAGCAGCTGACTTATATGGTCGAAAAATTGCCGTTATCGGAAGAAGCATGGAGAACGTGTTTAAGATCGGTGCGGAATTAGGTTACCTGAACATTCCTAAGGGTATGCTGATTGAAGTGGGTGAAATTGATCGTTTTTCTGCCCACCAAATTGTGATCGTTTGTACTGGAAGTCAAGGGGAACCAATGGCTGCTTTAACCCGAATTGCTACCGGTTCTCATCGGACAGTAAAAATTTATCCTGGTGATACGGTCATTATTGCTGCTCAACCCATCCCAGGCAATGCGCGATTTGTGGGAAGAACAATAGATCTTCTAATGCGCGCAGGTGCAGACGTGGTGTTTGGCTCTGTATCCGGTTTTCACGTATCAGGGCACGGAAGTCAGGAAGAACTTAAGCTTATGTTGAATCTTTTCCGTCCCAAATACTTTATTCCGATCCATGGAGAATATCGGATGTTGATGATGCATAAGAAGCTGGCAGAGGCAACAGGCGTATCACCAGAAAATATATTTATATTGGATAATGGAGAGCCTGTCGAATTCCAGAATGGACAAGCATCTAGAGTTGGTAAAGTCCAGGCAGGAATGGTCCTGATCGATGGAAAAGGAGTCGGGGACATTGGCAACATTGTCTTACGTGATCGCCGGAAGCTATCTGAAGATGGTTTAATTGTAGTGGTTGTGACCATCAATAAAGAGCAATGGAAGGTTGTCAGCGGGCCAGATCTTGTAACAAGGGGCTTCGTTTATGTCAGGGAATCAGAAGAAATGTTAAATGAGGCAACAAGATTAGTTCAACAATCTTTACAGAGATTAACAGAGCGCAATGTAAAGGAATGGTCACAATTAAAATCGAAAGTCATTGATGTGTTAGAACCGTATTTCTACGAAAAAACACAGCGAAAGCCAATGATTCTCCCTGTAATCATGGAGGTATAGGCTTTAAAAGCGGAAGGCTCGTCTGTTTGGACGAGCCTTTTTCATATGGAAAAAGGGAACAGCCCTCCTTTTTCACGGAATGGCATCCTCCAAAAATTGGATAGCTTGTTCTTGTTGTATGTTTTTAGCGAGTGCAATCTCACTTGTTAAATATAATCTGGCATCCTCAAGCATTTTCCTTTCCCCTGTTGATAATCCCTTTTCCCGGTCACGTTGAGTTAAACTTTTCACGACTTGAGCTAAGCCAAAGATATCGCCGCTTTTAAGCATGTTAGCGTTTTCCCGATAGCGCTGATTCCAGCTTTTCTCGGTGTGGTTTTCCCCCGAGCGTAGAAGGAATTCCAATTGGGATATCGTGTTTTTATCCACAATTTCTCGTAGGCCGACCTTTTCCACATGTTCTACAGGCAGCATGACAGTCATGCTATTTAAAGGAAATTGTACAATGTAATATTTTTTGCAAACCCCAAAAATTTCCTTATTCTGGATATCTTTTATAATCCCAGCACCGTGCATCGGATAAAAAACTTTTGTACCAATATGGAACAAAATGACACCCCCACACCATTTTTTTAAAGATTCATCTTTATAATATGATTGTTAATTTCAAATTATGACAAAATTTAACTTAAAGCTTTTTTAATCATGGAAATCACTTTCTCTTTATACAATTATATTATCTACGATTCATATGGGAGAGGGTACTATGCAAATGCGAAGAAAAATTAGGAAAGCAGCAGTGATTGGTTCTGGAATCATGGGATCAGGAATCGCAGCCTACCTAGCAAGTGCAGGCATTCCCACCTATCTATTAGATATTATCCCTTCAAAATTAACGGACGAAGAAAATAACCAAGGCCTAATGCTTGATTCCCCACAGCTGCGAAATAAATTTGCAATCTCCGCTGTGAATGAAATGGTCAAGATGAAACCCAGCCCATTCTTTAGTATAGAAGATCAACACTTGATTACACCTGGAAATATAGAGGATGACTTATCAAAATTAGCTGAGGTCGATTGGATTATTGAGGCAGTTGTAGAAAATTTGGAAGTTAAAAGAAAACTGTTTTCAAAACTTGAAGCCTATTGGAAGGTTGGTACGATTGTCAGTTCAAATACCTCAGGAATTTCCATTAAGGAGATGGCAGAGGGCTGTTCTCCTGAATTTAAACGACATTTTCTAGGTACACATTTTTTTAATCCACCAAGATACATGAAGCTTCTGGAGATTATTCCGGGTACCGACACGGATCCAGAAATCGTGTCCCTCTTGCATGAATTTGCAACCAAAAAATTAGGAAAAGGAGTGGTTTTAGCCAAGGATACTCCCAATTTTATTGCTAACAGGATTGGGGTTTACGGACTTCTTGTGACGACCCGGGAAATGTTGAAAAGGAAATTAACCATAGAAGAAGTCGATGAGTTAACAGGTCCATTAATTGGTCGCCCAAAGAGTGCTACTTTTCGTACACTGGATATGGTCGGACTTGATACATTTGCTAGCGTGGCAGCAAATGTGCAAGAGAAGTTGAGCGATCCAGAGGAAAAGAAAGCATTCGAACTCCCAATCTTATTACAGCAGATGTGTGCGAAAAAGTTGTTTGGCAGCAAGTCAGGAAAAGGGTTTTACATGAAAGATCGGAAAAGCAAACAAATCTACACGTTAGATTATGAAACACTGCAATACAGGGAAAGAAAAAAAACTGTTTTATCTACTATGACCCAAGGAAAAAGTTTAACAGATCGTCTTCAAATTCTGCTTAATCGCACAGATCCTGCAGGTCAGTTTCTCTGGCAAATTATAAAAAGAACTTTGTTATATTCAGCAGACTGTATCCCGAAGATTGCAGATGACATCGTTTCCATTGATCAGGCAATGAAATGGGGTTTCAATTGGGAACTGGGACCATTTGAAATGTGGGATAAAATTGGTGTTGAACAGTCAGTTTCGAGAATGAGAGAAGAAGGTGAGAGAATTCCCGAGTTAGTTTCTCTTCTTTTAGAAAGCGGGAAAACTTCTTTTTATGAAGACAAACAAAGAGTTTATTTCTCCATTTCGGGGAGGCATCTGCCCGTTCAGCAAATGGGGGAAAGGATCGATCTAAAGAAACTGAAATCTGAACAGAAGGTAATCAAAAGAAACAGCGGGGCAACCCTACTTGATCTAGGTGACGATGTAGCATGCGTGGAGCTGCATTCCCCACACGACGCCATTGGCCCAGATATTATTCAGATGATGAATCTTGCACTTGAAGAAGTATCGCGAAATTATCGGGGATTGGTTATTGCTAGTGAAAGCCGTAACTTCTGTGTGGGTGCAAATTTGATGATGATCTTGATGGAAGCACAGGATGAAAATTGGCAACAAATCGAGCAGTTGGTTCTTGCTTTTCAAAACTTATCAATGGACATGAAATACTATGAAAAACCGATTGTGGTTGCACCTTTTGGGATGACCCTTGGCGGGGGAACAGAAATTTGTCTTTCGGCCAGCAGGATCCAGGCGTCTGCGGAAAGCTATATGGGATTAGTAGAGGTAGGAGCTGGTCTAATACCTGCTGGTGGAGGGTGCAAAGAGCTGCTTTTACGACATATCGAGGATGTGGATAGGGATGGGAAGATTGATTTACAGCCGTTTGTGCAAAGAACTTTTGAAACGATTGCCTTGGCCAAAGTGTCCACAAGTGCAAAAGATGCATTAAATTTAGGATATTTAAGGAGAACATCTGATGGAATATCGATGAATCGGGATTTTCAAATCTATCAAGCAAAACAGTCTGTACTTGCGTTGCTGCAGGCTGATTATCAACCTCGACAGGCAAAGAAAATTCGAGTTGTTGGTGAGCCAGGTTTGGCAGCCTTGAAGCTAGGAATTTATCAAATGAAATGCAGTGGCTATATTAGCGAACATGATGAAAAGATTGCCAGAAAGCTCGCCCATGTATTATGCGGTGGAGACCTTCCAGCTAATTCTTATGTGACCGAAAATTATTTGTTAGATTTGGAAAGAGAGGCATTCTTAAGTCTTTGCGGAGAACCTAAAACAGGGCAAAGAATGCAGCATTTGCTTGTTCAAGGGAAACCACTGCGAAATTAAGGGGGGGAAGGTGTGAGGGAGGCGGTCATTGTTTCAGGAGTGAGGACTGCTGTAGGGAAATCTCCGAGGGGCTCTCTGCGTCATGTTCGTCCCGAGGATTTAGGGGGCGTGGTGATAAAGGAAAGTATTAAACGGGTGAAAGGGCTTAGTGTGGAACAAATTGATGATGTAATCATCGGGTGTGCCATGCCAGAGGGGGAGCAAGGCCTCAACTTGGGGCGGATTGTTGCGATTCGAGCAGGCCTTCCTGCAACTGTACCAGGTTTAGTTGTCAATCGTTTTTGTGCCTCAGGATTACAAGCTATTGCTTTTGCAGCAGAACGAATCATCTGTGGTTCTGCTGAGGTGATTGTTGCTGGCGGAGTGGAAAGCATGAGTCATGTTCCGATGACAGGCTACAAGCCACTGCCGAACCCTTATTTGGTGGAAAAGTACCCACATATTTACTGCAGTATGGGCCATACCGCTGAGCAAGTGGCCAGGAAATTCGGAATAACTAGGGATGAACAGGACCGTTTTGCCGCTGCAAGTCATCAAAAAGCAGCTCGAGCAATTCAAAGCGGACGTTTCAAAGAAGAGATTGTACCAGTCGAGGTAGTTCATAAGTCCATTGGTGAAGATGGGAAACTAAAGACGGTCAAAACCATCTTTGATACAGATGAGGGAGTCAGAGCAAGTACGACACCAGAAGTTTTGGCCAGATTAAAACCAGCCTTCCATCTAAACGGAACAGTAACAGCAGGTAATGCATCACAAACAAGTGATGGGGCAGCCGCTGTGGTTATCATGTCCAAAGAGCGAGCGGATCATTTGGGACTGAAGGCAATGGCGACTTTTCGTTCCTTTGCCGTTACCGGGGTTGATCCGGAATTGATGGGTATAGGACCCGTTACAGCGATTCCCCTAGCACTCCAATTAGCTGGAATCAAAAAAAACAAAGTGGATCTTTTTGAGATCAATGAAGCCTTCGCTTCCCAATGCAAATCTGTCATTGACCAACTTGAACTGGATTACGAAAAGGTAAATGTCAATGGAGGGGCCATTGCCTTAGGCCATCCTTTGGGATGTACGGGAGCAAAATTAACAGTTTCCATGTTATATGAGGCAAGAAGGCGAAACAGCCGATATGGGGTTGTATCAATGTGTGTAGGTGGGGGAATGGGGGCGGCTGCAGTATTGGAATTCTGACGAAGGAGGATGAATATGAGGCTGCAAAATGAACGGATTCGTGGAGGAAGCTTTTTGCTTTCTTCCGTTAGCCTGGATCATCTCTTTATTCCAGAGGATCTAACTGATGAACATCGCATGATGGGAAAGATGACGACAGATTTTATTGAGGAGGAAGTAGTCCCTCGTGATCAAGAAATTGAAAGACAACAATTTGAAGTCACGGTTGAATTATTAAGGCAAGCAGGAGAATTGGGATTGTTAGGCGCAGACGTGCCAGAGCAATACGGTGGGGCGGGGCTTGATAAGATCAGCTCAGCAGTGATTACCGAGTCCATGGTCAGAGGATCATCTTTTGCCCTAACACTAGGGGCACATGTGGGGATTGGGACCCTACCCATCGTATTATTCGGAACGGAAAAGCAGAAGCAAAAATACCTACCATATCTTGCTACCGGAAAAAAATTTGCAGCATATTGTCTTACAGAACCATCCTCCGGCTCAGATGCCCTTGGGGCAAAAACCGTGGCTGAATTAAATGAGGCGGGCACCCATTATATCTTAAACGGAAGCAAGCAGTATATTACAAATGCGGGATTTGCTGATGTATTCATTGTCTACGCCAAGGTTAAGGGGGAAAAGTTTACGGCATTCATCGTCGAGCGGGAATTTCCCGGTCTGAGTACAGGACCTGAAGAGAAAAAGATGGGAATTAAAGGTTCCTCCACAAGGCCTTTAATTCTGGAAAATTGCATCGTACCAGTGGAAAACGTACTGGGTGAGGTAGGCAGCGGCCACGTGATCGCGTTTAATATCCTTAATATTGGACGGTTTAAGCTAGCTATTGGATGTGTGGGAACGAGTAAATGGGTACTTGAGCTATCTGCTAAATATGCGAAGGAACGTAAACAGTTCGGAAAACCGATTGCCGACTTCCCCTTAATTAAAAAAAAGCTGGCAGAAATGGCCGTGCACACATTTGCAACAGAAAGTATGGTCTATAGAACGGCGGGATTAATGGAAGAGGCTATGGCTTCTATTGATCAGAGTGAACCTCATTTTGGAAAACCAATTGCGGAGGCCATAGAAGAATATGCGTTGGAATGCTCGATTAATAAGGTATTTGCTTCGGAGGCGCTGGACTTCATTGCCGATGAAGGGGTTCAAATTCACGGAGGGTATGGATATACACAGGATTACAAAATTGAGCGAATTTATAGAGATTCTAGGGTGAATCGTATTTTTGAAGGGACGAATGAAATTAATCGATTATTGATCCCTGCTACCCTCATTAAGCGAGCGATGAAAGGAAAATTGCCTTTGTTGGAAACTGTTCAGGGATTGCAAAAAGAACTGATTTCTTACATGCCATCCTTATTAGAATATGAAGGTCCCCTTGCAAAAGAAGAAGCCATGGTGAATGCCGCTAAGAAGATTTTTCTTTTAATTAGTGGAACTGCACTCTTAAAGCATCAGCAGAGGTTGGAGGCTGAACAAGAGCTGTTAGAGTCCATTGCCAATTTAATTATTAGTATTTTTGCAATGGAAAGCTGCCTGTTGCGAACAAAAAAATGTATGGAAAGAAATGACCCGGCGAGACATAAAGAGGAGATGACGCAAGTTTTTATTTATGATGCGTTCCACCAACTTGAGCAGACGGCAAGAACAGCATTAGCTTCCTTGGAGGAAGGAGACCGACTGCAAACCCAGTTATCTATACTGAAAAAATTGACCCGGTTTACACCTTGTAATACCGTTCAGCTGAAGCGGAGCATCGCACAGAGAATTTTGGCAGCAGAAAAATATTTAGCTTAAAAAGGATTAAAGGGGTCTGACCTCAATCGGAATTTTTCGGCTGAGGGCTGACCCCTTTTTGATTCTTTATTGGATTCGCTTCATCGCTTCCACGACCCGATCGGGTTGGAAGGGTTTAACCACAAAATCTTTCGCCCCTTTTTTGATCGCGTCCAATACCATATTTTGATGTCCCATAGCTGAACACATAATTATTTTTGCATTAGGATCGTAAGCAATGATCTGCTCCACTGCTTCGATTCCATTCATATCTGGCATGGTAATATCCATGGTGACAATATCAGGGGAAAGTGTTTTGTATTTTAGTACAGCTTCTTCACCAGTTCCAGCTTCACCAACAATTGTAAACCCATTTTCCTCTAGTATCTTCTTTAACATGGTTCGCATGAATAATGCATCGTCCACAACGAGAACTTTTGACATATGAAAGCCTCCTTCATCTGTCGCTTCTGAGCTACTTTGAATACGCTCCCTGCTCAGAAGCAATTTAGTTGTCCTTTAGGGCTTCATATTCCCTAGAGTTATCATATCAAGAGTTGGACAAACAATGAAGGAAAATTTTTAATATGTCACTGATTGGTAAATACTTCAAGGATAGATATGACCTAGGCTCTTGCATAAAGGTGAAAACTTTGCACAATTAGTGCCAGTTATCTAACTTATTTCTTAACTGGTTTGTAATCATCTGGCGTAAATCCATGTGCATCAAGAGATTTCACGATCCATTCCGGCCTCATGGTTTCCTCGTCAAGGGTTATCGTTACCTGATCTGAAGTTGGGTCGATCGAAACTTCATAGATCCCAACGATATGATCAAGTATTTCTTGTACCCGCTCTTTTTCTTCCTCGGTTGTCATTCCTAAATTTGTGAATGTATAGGTTGCTTCACTCGGCGAACTCTCTACAGTTCCGACAATGAATTGGGGCAGGAAGATCCCAATGGCGGCAGCCAAAAGTAAACCTGTGATGAATAGACTTTTTCTTTTCATTTCTTCTTCCTCCATTTTTAACCTGTTTTGTTCTTTTTTAGTATTGGATCAAAGAAGTCGATCTATGCTTTGTCCTAAAAAAGAACTAATTTTATATGAAAATCATGTATAATATGGTTAAGCGAAGAAATAGTGAGAACGTATACAAGGGGGAGAAACGTGTTCGGTTTTCGAAAAAAGAATCAATCATACCATCTTCTCATCCTAAAATTAGAGAAGGAAGCTAGTGAGGGAAAAGTCTTTTATCAGGTTTATTTTCCTACAGAAGTTGCAGGGGATTTTGTCCCGTTAATGCTTCGTTTGCAGCGTTCAAAATTGAATACAAAAGAAATTCTTGGTGAACTAGCTGGGTTTACTATTTTAACGCAAATTGAGGACCTGGAGAAAATAACAGTGATCGATCATGTCCAGCCGGAAGCGGAACCAATTGGTTACCAGGATTTTGCCAACATGATGCTTAATCGATTAAACAATTTATTGAGTGAAGAAGAGAGCCCAGAGAAGGAATTAGAAGACTATCATGAGGATCTCGTCTTTTTTATTGGAGAATTAACATTAGCCAAAGATGGCAGCTTTTAATAAATAGAAAAGGAATGTGTTTTATCAGGGGGTAGAGGATGTTAAAAAGTCTTTTTAAAAAGGTGTTCTCATCACCAGCAAAGTCTGAAGAAGAAGGGTCAGTCACGACGGCTTTGGAGGACTTGAATAGTGAAAGGAATTATACCCAGATTACGCTTAAAAAAGATTGGATTGAAAGTTTAGATGTAAAAGAAATAGAAGCAGCGTTAGAAAAATTTGAGGAAAAGGGAGTCGATGACAAGCTCCCCAGAATAAGAATTCGCCTAGAGTCTGATATTGAAGAGGCGGAGCATTTGATTTCAGTTAGAAATTATATGGATTATTGTGAACAAGAGGTTGTTGATTTAACTCTGTTCATAGACAAGTCTGACGAAATTACCATGGAAATATATAAAAACCTAGTGCCTGAATCGATAGATCATCGGGATGCCTTTGTACGTGAACGGTGTCTGATGATCTATGAGGCATGTGTGGATAGGGAACTTGATCCACGTGAGGAGATAAAAAATTACCTCTCCTCATTGGATTTGTCATATGATGAGCAATTTTTTGTTCAATTTGAAATGTGGAGATCACAGATCTTAACGATGCATCAAGAGAATGGAGAAAATCAACGTTTTGATTCTAACGTGGATTTACAGCAGTCGGGAAAAGTGGATTCCTCTCTAACCATGATCGAGATTTCAAAAGAGGAAATAGAAAACGAAAATATTGCCCAATTGGAACAATACTTGAAAAGAGCTTTAGAAACTCCAGAAAGGGCAAAAAGTAAAAAAGGCGACCTTCTTTTTTCTTTTTATGGCTATGCGAAAGATGAAGATCTTGTAAAGCTAATGAATCGCAAGGAAATCAAGGATTGGGCTAGTTTGCTGGTGGAGAAACACCCGTACATTGTTTATTTCTTGAACGATAAGGAATACCCAATGACGCGTTTCTTAACTTCCCTAGTGGTGACTACCGAGGAGGAGGATCATGCCGTTTATTTCAATGAAACGGAGCTATCCGATTTCAGAGCTTTTGTTTCCAATGCCTTGGTTGAGCTAGCGCAATGGTTAGGTGAAGACCTGGAAGAAGTCCAACAAAAATTTAATAAAAACTTCGAATAGGGCACATTTTATCGTTTCTGGGCATATAGTATTAATAATACTGGGCCTCTACCCTCACCGGAGGCAAGGGGCAGAGGGAGCGATTTTTATGGCCAAAAATATTACTGTTGGTGAGATTTTAGAAGGAAAAGTAACAGCTATAAAGGAATATGGTGCATTTGTAGGGCTTGGTTCAAATCGCTCGGGTCTCGTTCATATCTCACAAATTGCTAGTGAATATGTTAAACAAGTAGAAGATTATTTATCTGTTGGAGACACGGTTAAAGTAAAAGTAATTGATATATCGGAAGACGGGAAAATTTCCTTGTCAATTAAACAAGTTGCTCCGTTGCAACGAAAAGATGGGAAAATTCCAGAACCTAAGCCAATGAAAAGATCAAACGATATTTCTCGGGGGCCATCGACACAAGGAAAAAGACAGCCACAACAGGATAAAATGAATTCCCTTGAAGAGAAGCTCAAGAAATGGCTTAAGACAAGTGAAGAGCGAATTCAAGATTTGCAGTCAAAACAAAAGAGGAAATAGGCTAGAAACGGGGTCAGACCCCAGTTGAAATTTGTCGAATATGAAACAGAAGTAGGCTTTGCACGCTTTTGCTTCTTTAGGTCATTCGACAAATTTCGATTGGGGTCTGACCCCTTTAAACTTCCTGCCCTGTATTTGTCTTCTAAATGAGGTAAAATAAAAGAAAAAACCTAGGGGTGAGCATATGCAAGGTGCTTTATCCGGCGCAACCGTGGGAAACATCTTGGAACGAAATCTCCATGCCGATTTATACAAGGAAGTATCTGAAGAAAATAATCGCTATTTCTCACGCAGAGGCCCTTCCGGTGATATAGAATTAATTATTGCATTTGATGATATTGATGATTTTAGCAACTCTACACACTCCAATGTAATGATTGATTTTCAAAGTTATAAAGACCGTTTTTTCCTCACCGTTTGGACGGAAACAGACCCAGAGAAACCGCTTGGCTTCCCAATTAAGTTTCAACTTAGTGAGGAAGCAGATGTAGAGAAACTTAAACTTATTTTTAATCAGGAAAAAATTTGGATTCATTATTTAGCAACGGAAAATGAGGAACTCATTCATGTTTTTTCAGAGGCCTACGCTCTTCCAAGGGAAGCATGGGAACAATCGAGGGAACTTTTCAAACAGGCTCTCGCCCAAAAAGACCAACCATACATTGAGTCAGAAACAAACCCGTTCCAAATTAAAGAGGCAGACCAGCTAAGTGATTTTGACTTAACTCAAGAGGGAACTGGATATTTACTTGATTTTTCATCACTAATTCAAAAATGGGGAGAGGAAAAAGCCAAGGAAAAATTGATGGAGAGTCTTCTTCAAGCGATGCAGATGATACAAAGACATCCTAGAGAAGAGGTAAGACAGTCCCGGTTGTTGGTTTGGGTTGCAGAGCGTGCAGAAACTAACCATGAGGGTAAGGAGTCTAGGTTAATCTCGCTCTTTGTAACTCCTAATCTTCAGCAATGGTTTGATGTTGTGAATGAAATGCAAGAATACGAAAACCCGTTAAGCACCGTCTTTCTAGCCTTCCCAGAATTTTTAATGACGTTGGAAGACAAGCCTTTAAAGCATGGGGCATTCCCGTTGACTCTGTATGAGCAAGGAAATTTCTATTATCTTGAACTAGACGAAGAAGTCCAAGGGCGTTTGGCAAGGTTGTATACCGATGGAGGGAGAAATCCATATCATCCACAGTGAAGAAGGGGATTATAGATGGGGAAACCAAAGAATATAAAAAAACAGGATTTGATTTCTTCAGCGAGAAAACAGCTACTGCAAAAAGGACCAACCCAAGTTACATTAAAAAATGTGGCTCAGGCGGCAGGTGTTACTCAAGGAGTTGTTTATTATCATTTTAAAACGAAAGACCAGCTTCTACTGTCCCTTGTTGAAGATTATCTAGAACATTTGAAAACCGAGGAAAAAAGAACGTTAAAGAGTTGGTTGGCTGATGAAATGTATAAGGCTCAAATTTCCTCAGGGGAAATGGCACTATTATTTGAACTTATTTCTTTATCTCTTCATCAAAAAGAAATGAAAAATACCTTGGGACAAGCGTTGAGGCAAAAAGTTCACAATACGGAGGAGTGGACTGAAACAGATCCTGTAACTGCCCGTTTAATTACCGCCATGTTGGATGGGTTGGCTATGCAGGCTATCTTTGACCCTACTTTTAATGAAAGGGAAGTTTATGATGCAGCTAAAAAGAAGCTACATCTCTTGTTGGGAAAAGATGAATAAGAAAACTTTTGTATTAGAAAAATAAGGGCAGCGATCCTGGAAAGGAGTGAATTCCTTGACACACGTTTGTCCATTATGTAATTGTTTATCGGCTTTGTCACCTAGTTGTCCAAAATGCAGTCAGCTTATGGTTGACCAAGGAAGGGTAATGGATACCTTCGATGACTACAGCCCTTATTTGGATATTGAAGGAATGAAAAAAGTCGATGGCTATCCTGAGGATTTTTACAAACATCAGTGTCCACATATTTTTCTTTGTTCGAGTTGCGGAGAACAAATTACTCAACTTATCGATGAGATGATCATGGCTTAAATTTTTTGAAAATAGGCTGGCAATTTGTCTATGGGACTACCACCCTTTATCCAGAATTACGTAGTATATAAAAGCAATTTAGGATGGAGGTGGTTTAGATATGAATAGGAAACAGGCCAAGCGTTTACTTAAGGCTAATCCGGAATTTGAATTATGGTTGAGGGAAAAGCCGGAGGAAGTGGCAAAAGTAAGAGAACATCCAACTGAAGTCCAGGGGATATTCGAACAATGGAAAAAGGAACAAACACAAAAACAGCAGCTTGAACGGATTGAAATGAGTTATCGTCACATGTTAAACCAATTTAATGAACTGAATACATTACTGCAGCGCGCTGATCAAATAGCAAGCCATGTCAAGGCGATAAACAAATCTATAAAAGCCTCTAAGCTCTATCAAACGATGCTTTTGTCTTCACGTAAATCAGAAAAAAAATTGGTTTAAAAGGTAACACGAGGATAATAGATTTTCTTTTTTTTCCACGAAGTGGTATAATAATCACACTACTATCGTGGTTTTTTTAATAAGAAAGCTTCTATTGAAGCCCATTCGGAGAAGATGCATCCCTTATCAGAGGAAGCTTTTCATGCCGATAGGGATGTCGATTCAAGGAAGCTTATACTTTCCTATGCGGAAAAGAAGGAGGCTTTCCATGAAAGATTTATTGGCAGGGAAAAAATTTGTTATTATGGGCGTTGCAAATAAAAGAAGCATAGCCTGGGGAATCGCTCAATCCTTACATAATGCAGGTGCTACGTTAATTTTTACATATCAGGGTGAAAGGTTCAAGAAAAGTGTTGAGGAATTAGTTGAAACACTTGGACAAGAAAAAAATTATCTCATTTCCTGTGATGTACAAAATGATGAAGATATTGAACAAGCCTTTAACCAAATTAAAGAACAAGTAGGGACGATTCATGGGTTAGCTCACTGTATTGCCTTTGCGAAAAAAGAAGAATTGGAAGGGGAGTATGTGAACACCTCTCGTGAAGGGTATGCCCTTGCACATGATATTAGTGCATATTCCTTGGTTGCTGTTGCTAAGGCGGCCAAGCCGTTGATGACGGAAGGTGGATCAATCGTTACCATGACTTATCTTGGTGGGGAGCGAGTTGTGACTAACTATAATGTCATGGGTGTTGCTAAAGCTGCACTTGATGCATCTGTTCGCTATCTTGCGGCTGATTTAGGTAAATACAATATTCGGGTAAACGCTATTTCTGCTGGTCCGATCCGTACACTGGCAGCAAAGGGTATTGGTGATTTCAATTCTATCTTTAAAGTCATTGAAGAAAAGGCACCACTTCGCAGAAGTGTCGACACGTCAGATGTTGGGGATACAGCTGCTTTTCTCATGAGTAATATGTCCCGTGGAATTACCGGGGAAATTATTCATGTTGATGCGGGTTATAATATTTTAGGATTATCATAATATAAACACCCAAAAGCTTCATCGAAATCTCGATTGAAGCTTTTTTTATAAAAAAGGGTGCTAAGCACCCTTTTTCTCAATTTGACTGTAGATAGTCAGCAATTTCTGCCAATTTGCTTTCTGCAGCTCGTTTGATTGGCTCGGGAATGGTTAACGAAGGCCTTAATTTTTCCATGTAGCTTAATTTTTCTAAGTAGGGATAACCTATTTTTGACAAATGTTCTTCTAATGAAACGGGGATTTTTAGCAAATATGTACTTCTTGTAGCCGAGTCCTGGATAGTCAATTGAAACGTGGGCACCTCCATTCGCCCACACCGTTTGAATCCTTGCTGGATTAGAATCTCTTCTACGGTAGAGTATGGTTTTACCAACCCAACTATCCATTTGTCTTTTAATTGCACTGCAGTTCCTCCCCTGGAAATTTTTTTCAATACCCGAATGTGGGAGATGAAAACTAAGATAATTTATATTTATGTTTGAATTGATTAATTATTCTGTAAAAATGAAATGAGGGATACTATGGGGCTAGTTGATCTTCATTCACATACCACCGCCTCGGATGGGACTTATACCCCCTCTGAGAGTGTGAAACGTGCAAAGAGTAAAGGACTGACGGCCTTTGCTATTACAGATCATGATACCGTGGCGGGAATTCAGGAAGCGATGGAAATGGGGGGGGAATGCGGGATTGAGATTGTGCCGGGGATTGAAATTAGTACAGTAGATGCAGGCCAGGATATCCACGTTTTAGGTTATTACATCGATTTTATGCAACCTGGTTTCTTACAACAGCTAGAAACCCTACGCAATGTGAGAAATGTCAGAAACGAAATGTTGATTCAGAACTTGCAGCAGTTGGGAATCCCAATCACCATGGATGAAGTAGTAGAAAGAAAGAAGATGAAAGAAGGAAATCTTGGCAGACCACATATTGCCGAAGTGTTGATGGAGAAAGGGGTAGTACATTCTATTCAGGAAGCGTTTGAGGTATATCTGGGTAAAACCGGCAAAGCCTATGCTAATCCCCCAAGAATTACACCAGAGAGAGCAATTGATTTGATTAAAGAGGCACAGGGCGTAGCTGTTCTTGCACATCCCGGTTTATATGCCAATAAAGAGTTGGTTTTACGATTAATTCATTACGGCCTTGATGGGATAGAAGTATTTCATCCAGATCATTCTACAGAAGAGGCTGCTTATTTTTCCGGGTTAGTGACTGAATATGGTTTAATTGGGACGGCTGGATCTGATTTCCATGGCGAGCGGAACGGGGTTATTTTTCACGGAGATATTGGCGACCGTACGGTCCACTATGATGC
>Ga0180215_1000564_pt1 | contig 46165 bp, 33 predicted proteins | sample eDN3rd37CBELigBY_FD_128871 | JGI IMG/M metagenome (GOLD analysis project Ga0180215, IMG submission 128871) | Enriched backyard soil microbial communities from Emeryville, California, USA - eDNA 3rd pass 37_C BE-Lig BY (version 2) (version 2) | ecosystem: Environmental > Terrestrial > Soil >... | reverse complement strand
TCGATCGGCTGCTCCGCCCAGACGACGTAGGTCCCGTCGGTGTGCGGTCCAAGGTCGTCCCACGCTCCGGCTACGGGTGGTGGCGAGTGGGCAAGCAGTTCGTCAAACTGCCCCGGCTGGGCAGTCGCCGGCACCGGCAGGAGTGCGCCCGCTAGCAGTGCGGCGATTGCGAGCATCGTGCTGATCGTGCTGATCATCGTGGTCTCCTGTTCCATGACCACTCCAGATACTGCCCCTGACAGTGCAGCCCGTCCAAGCGCGTCGCAACACGGGTCACCGCCTGGCTACCAGTCCGGAGCCTCGTCGCTCGAGCTTAGGTCAGCCGTTACCCTCCAGAGGTTTTCAGGGTCTTCGACATCCACGACGAAGATGTCGCCGCCGCCAATCAGATATCTCGTGAATGCCACCCACTTCCCGTCCGGCGACCATGCTGGCTGGACGTCGGACTCATCGGAACGGCTTATCTGCCGCACATCGGTGAAGTCGCTGTTCGCCACGAATATGTCGTGGCTCTCGCCGGTGTAGACGACCAGTGCTACCCGCGTTCCATCAGCGGAGAAGGCGATGTTGTTTGTCACGATGGCTCCGTCCGGAAGATCCAGTTCGAGCGGACGTAGATTGGTGCCGTCCGCTTCGGCGATGAAGATGCTTGCCCAACTACAGCCGATGTACTGCCCGGGGAACGCGACGATTGCGCGGCTGTCCGGTGTCCAGGCGAACTCGCTGACGCAGCCGGCGATGCCGGCGAAGTCTGAGCCATCGACCCGCACGGTCGCGAGGCCGTGGTAGCGGCCGATCGGGTCGGTCCGGACACTGAATGCCAGCCGGGACCCATCAGGCGACCAGCGTGGACCCCAGCCGTTCGCCACCGCGTACGGTGACGTTCCGTCTACGCCGATGACCCAGACCTGCCCGTTGGCGTCGAAGGCAATGCGAGCGCCGTCGGACGACCAGTCAGGATTGATCCCGCCGTTAGGAAGCCCGGCCGTCAGGTTGTGGCGATCTGCCCCATCGACGTTTGCGACGAAGACATCGATTCGATCTCCGACCCGCTCGCTCCAGGCGACCTGGCTTCCATCCGGCGCTATCCGCGGTGTGCCGATGAGGTTGGCAGGAGTCAGGACGTGTTCGCTAGAGCCGTCGGCCGTGACGATGACCGCACTCCGTTGGGACTCAGCACCGGTCGAGGGATCGTAGGCCGTGCGTGAGAAGACGATCATACCGGTCGGCCTCGGTACAGGCTTGTCATAGCGCCAGCGGTAGTAGTGCTGGCCGACATTGCCGGCCTCGACCCGCCAGCCCTCCGGGTTTTCCGGCGTATAGGTCAGCACCCGCCGCTCGAAGGCCTGCACCAGCACCTCGCGCGGGGTACCGCCAACCAGCACCGTCGACCAGAAGGCTTCACTGATCGGCAGGCCGGAGGCGTAGTACCACGGATCGAACAGCCGTGCCTCGGTGTATTGCTCGTTGACAACGACGGCGCCGTCGGCATGCAGGAAGTCCCAAAAGACGGAGGCGACGCGGTGGTCGGTTGCCGAGACGAGCGGTCCGGCCCGAACATCCCAGCTTGCCAACGAGGGATCGGTGGTGACATCGCCAGCTCGGTCAACCCGCTGCGTGATCACAGCATCGTCGGCGAGCGGTGGCAGATGACTCAGTGTCGCGAACGTGGCGTAGGTGGGGCCGGTCAGATCGCTGGGATCGCCGACTGCACCAACTACGGCAGGTTCGCGCTGCTCGAAGGTCGCGTCGCCCACCTGCATTTGGCCGGTCACCATCTCGACGACGAGCAAGCCGTTGGTCACGTACCACGGTGAGGCTGTGTCACCCGTGGGATCAGAGAGCTCCATACGGCTCTTGTCAAAGTACTGGACCGTGCGAACGCCGGCAGGCGACTCAGCATACGCTTCGTGCATCAGCCCGGTGTTCGGTTCAGGACCCCACATCCAGGTGCGGCTGGCCCGGCCGTCGGCTACCGGCTGGTCGGTGCGTGCCCAGGTTTGATGGAATGACGCGTCATCGATCGGTTCCTGCGCTTTGCACATGCCGGCGCTGCCGGCTGCGTAGCTCGCCTGGATTTCGGTTGCCGTGAAGGCGCGAGACGCGACTACAGCCTCATCGATGAGGCCAGAGAAGTTCTCAAACCAAGGATCCTGCGTCAGGTATCCCCCGAGGAGGAGCGGGGTGTCAGAGTCAACCGCGCCGACAATCGTCGGCGTCTGACTCGCCGCGATCGAGCCATCGACCCACAATTCGAATCGTCCGGCTGCCGTATCCCTCACGCCGGCCAGATGATGCCAGCCCTCGCTTAGAGGGAATGGAGCGGATAACTGTTGCAGGCCCTCACCATCAATAAAGACCTCGAATCCAGGCTTGCCGTTATCGCCGGTGTAGACGACCGTGCTGGACTTGAGCGCGAACTCCTTCCGGGGTTCGCTGCTCTCGTTGCCACCCTTACTGATGACACGGAGTTCGCCGATATTGGTTGCCGGGTCGATGAAGACCCACGCTTGGAGGGTCATGCTATCGAGATGAAAGCCAGGACCAACATCCACGTAATCGCTCGCCCCAACAAGGCCGAACGCTTGGTCAATGAGCCCTGGTGCGAATGTTGCGCCGTTCACCAGCGTACCGTGATGTCCGTCGGACTGATCGCGTGCGTTCCCGTCCCCCGGCCACCAGCCGACAAGCCCAATAGGTGGATCGGTGCAGGCCGGAGCCACGGCCACGGTCACAAAAGCCGCCGCTGGCGTACTGCGTGCCGAGTTGCTCATTGCGGTGATCGCGACGAGGATGCATACGATGACGAATCGTCCGACCCTGTGAGCGTACATGTTCCACCAGCACCTTCCAACTATTCCGACGGCGCGCGAGCTGGTATTTCGTCAAGCCGGCTGCCGTTCTATGTTCGCGTGTAGGGCATGTCGAGCATCACGTCGATGCTTGAGGGAGGCATGACAGCCATTGCATTGCCGGTGGTCGGCTCGACATGCAACCAGTCGCGCGACTCCAACACCTCAGCACCCACCCTCCGCAAGAGCACTTGATACGCATCTGAATTACCTGGGTGGTACTCGAAGATGGCTCGCTCGAAGTACTGGGTCAGGACCGTGTCCCCATCCGCGTTGCTCTCGACCATCGGCTCGGACAGTGGATAGCCGAAGAGGGCGAGCGATTCTCGGAATGAGACTCCCGGGTCGTCCAGATCCAGTCCGTGTCTTGTCCAGTAGTTCCAGAACTCCGGGGCGATGGCGTGGCCGGTTTCGGGCATGTAATGCGGTGAGGCGGGGTCAGCCACCGGGAAGATCGTCCAGTCACGGCCCTGCGCCGCCAGCAACTCGGCACCCAGCCGGCCGAGCAATACCTGGTATGGGGTCCCTGCGTTCTCCTCGTGCCACTCGAAGCGCTGCCGTTCGGTGAACTGCGCCGGAACGTCTTGCTGGTAGTACTCCTCCGTCAGCGGGTAGCCGAAGACCGGCAGCCCGCCGTTGGCTTCCCAGTAGTCGCGGAAGCCCTGGCTCAGGTAGTGACCGGTCTCGGGATAGTAGGTCCAGGCCGGGTCGGTTGTGCCGGGATCCGGCTCGCGGCCGGTCGGCAGGACGTCCGCGAGGTAGGCCGCACGAATCTGTTTGCCACGATCGTCATCACTGAAGTAGCGCCAGGTAAGCACACCGTTGGCAAACGCCGCGTCCGTCAAGTACACCGGAAACGGGGGATCTCCGGTCGTTGGAGGATACGTGACGATCGTGAACTGGCTATCCGTCAGGCTATCCCAGGCATGCAGCGCCACAGTGGGCGGCGTTGCGTCGGTCTCGTTGCTCTCCACACGCCACACAAGATACCGACCGTCGGTGGTGAATGGATACGAATACGGACCGGCAAGCACGCGCGTCGCGCCAGTGTTGAGATCACGGACATTGAGATAGCCATCGCTGTCCGTCCAGGCGACCAGGTCGTTCAGAAGTCCATACCACCAGATCCGACCGGTCCGATTGTCCGTAAGGAGTTGGACCGGCTCATCGCCGGGTCTCAGACGCATCAGATACGCTGGTCCGTCATCGCGTGATTCGGTTTCTTGCCAGGTCACGACATCACCGTTGTAGCGAAGGCTGCCTCCGTCATAGTTGCGTTGGATATCAGCAATCGTTGAGGCGTCGCCGCCGGCCAGGTCACGCATTCGGATTGCGCAGTCGCTGTATCCAGTAGGTCCACACACAACCCAGACGACCACAGACCCATGCATGGCCAGGCTATATGTCCGCTCGGTTGTGACGGTAAATGGTTCGCCAGTAGGGAGATCTTGGCCATAGATGCCAGGGTCGGCGATCGTTTGGTTGTTCTCGTCGACACCGTGAAACTGACGCTCCCAGATGACCTTGTCGTCGCCGACGGCATGGGTGCCGCCCGCAACGACCGTGCTGAAGATCTGGGTTGCGTCCGATACCCGGGCGACATTCAGACCCCAGGCGCGGGAGGAGGGTGTCGTGTTACCCGATCTCCACGCGATGTACTCGCCGTCCGTTGCCAGGCTGTGTGCATAGAACGCGTCGCCCGTGATGCGGAACGATGGGTCATGCGCTGCAGCCGGTGGTCCGCTAACGAGCGCCATGACGCTGATGAGCAATGCCGTCAAGACGATGTGCGTGCCACGCATCAACATGTTGGGCCTCGCTGTCCTCTCCGTCAGGCCGGAGTCGTTGGCGAACAGTCGGCAAATCTCGCCGGTCGTGACCATGAAAGCGATCTGGGACTCCTGCTTCGACTCCAATCACCACCCGCGCGCTTCCAGCATCTCCGCTCCAAGGCGCCGTAGCAGTACCTTCCAGGGATCGGGATTCTCGGGATGCCACTCGAAGACGGCCCGTTCGAAATACTGCGTCAGGACGGTATCGCCGTCGGCGTTGGTCTCCGGCATCGGTTCGGAGAGCGGGTAACCGAACAGGGCGAGGCTCTCACGGAGCGAGACGCCGGGATCACCGAGTTCGAGCCCCTGGCTCGACCAGTCGTGCCAGAAGCGTTCGTCGATTGCGTGGCCTGTTTCCGCGAAGTAGTGCGCGGCGTCCGGGTTCGCTTTCGGGAACGTTGTCCAGTCACGTCCCTGATGCTTCAGGAGTTCGTCACCCAGGCGACCGAGCAGCACTTCGTACGCCGTGCCGGCATGTTCGGAATGCCACTCGAAACGCTGGCGTTCGGTGAACTGGACGGTCTGGTATGGTCTCCACCATTCGGACCGCTCGAGGTATTCCTCGGTGAGCGGTGCGCCGAAGACAGGCAGACCGCCGTTTTCCAGCCAGAACGAGCGGAAGCCGTTGCGCAGCGAGTGCCCGGATTCCGAGAAGTAGTCCACACCCCAATCGGGTGTCTCAGGATCAAGGCGCCACCCGCTTGGCAGGCGATCACGCACGTTAGCCGCGTGGATCTCGCAGCCAGGAGCGCGGACATCCCAGGCAACGATCCCCTCGCTGGCGCTGATCATGTCGACGTGCGAGCTGCTCCAGATCGTGAGGTCTAACTCGAACGCGACGAAGCGGCTATTCGTCCAGGTGTCATACGCATACAGCGTCGATGCAATGTTGCGATCCTCAACCGCCCAGAAGACGTAGCGTCCATCGGTCGCCGATGGCGTGGTTGCGAGGTTTGTGAGCGCGTAACCTGTTCCAGAGTTGAAGTCCTTAGCCTCCACCCATCCATCCTGGTTCGAGAAGGTGAGCAGGCCGTTTTCAACGTCAAAGCTACGGTAGGCTCCACCGGGAAACGATCCGTAGAAGTAGCCGACTACTTCGTGAACCTGCCCGACTGCCGCGCGCATCAGCACCGTTATCGTTGAATCAGGATCCGCCTGCGGTTGGTGCCAGTAGAACAGATCGCCGTCGACCCGAAGATCCCACCAGTCACCTCGATTCGAAAATCGTCCATCGGCAACGCTGAACGCGGCGACGAGCGTCGCTGGGCCGCCGCCCTCGACGTCGGTTGCCTCGATGACGAAGTGCTCGTCAGTTCCAACAGCTTGGCGGCGAACCCACGCAACCGTGCCGTCCGAGATCGCGACATGGATGACCTCGCCGGCACCGGTCGCGATCGACCACTCCTCGCCGGTTGCCAGGCGGTGTGCCGTGATCCCTTCACCGAACGAGCCGTTGCTCCAGATGACGATTCCATCATCCAGATCGAAGTCGGCGAGTCGTCTCGCGAGCGGCTTCGGCTCATGATCATCGGTCGTCGCCCACCAGAGCCAGTACTCGAGGACGGTGCTCGGAGTTCCGCTGGAGAGCCGCCAGACGATGTTGGTCCCATCGGTGAGAGGCGCGTTGACGAACGCCCCGGATCCGGACGCTGTCACCAGCGTCGGCTCGTGCCACGCCTTCGCGTCGCTGTTGAGGCCAGTGAACATGCCGCCCACGAGGAGCGTCACGATCGCGATGCGTATGATGCTTCGCATGACCCGTTACTCCCTCCATCGAGCCCACAGATACGCTGCTGGTGCGGGGTCGGCATTCACGCATCCCGTCGATCGTTCAATCCAGCCCGCACGCCTGCCAGATGCCTCGGTTCAGACGGACTGCTTCCTGCGCGGCGTCGAGCAGGCGTGCCTGCATGAGTGGGTCAGGATCGTCGCTGGCGAGCGTCGCATAGCCGTCACGAAGCAGGGTCTCGTTGAGCAACTCCCCGTCGAGCCAGATGCGATCGACGCCATCAATCACCCAGGCTGACCAGTCGGGATCGAACTCGTAGCGATCGACACCATCGATCACCAGCGTGGATTCGCGCGGACCACTCAGTCGATCGAAGAGATATGCCTCCGTCTCCGTGAAGTAGCACGCACCGGCTTCCGGCAAGTCGACGCCATTGAGGGAGTCGAGCGTCAGCAGCGTTGGCTCGTCACCCATCAGGAGTTGCAGACGCAGCGGCGGCCCAGGAAACGATCCGGTGAGTCGGACCCGGAACTCGAAACTGGACACGTTGTCAATCGCTGGCGTGCTCCAGCCGCGTTCGATGAGCTTGTCAGCCCCAACCCGGCGCAGGAGTACCTGGGACTCGGGCGGATTGCTGGGGTGATGTTCGAAGACGGCCCGCTCGAAGTACTGCGTGAGAATCGTGTCACCGTCCGTGTTGGTTTCAACCATCGGTTCGGAGAGCGGGTAACCGAACAAGGCAAGCGATTCACGATAGCTCACGCCAGGATCGCCGAAGTCCAGGCCGTGACTCGCCCAATAGTCCCAGAACGGGGCCGGCACGGCATGCCCCGTCTTGGGAAAGTAATTGGGTGAGGAGGGATCGGCGGTCGGGAACGACTTCCAGTCGCGGCCCTGCGCCGTCAGCAGTTCAGCGCCCAATCGACCGAGGAGCACCTGATAGGGCGTGCCGGCGTTCTCGGGGTGCCACTCGAAGCGCTGGCGCTCGGTGAACTGGACGGTGTACCACTCCCCGGTGTCCCGGTTGCGCTCGCGGTACTCCTCGGTGAGTGGGTAGCCGAAGACCGGAAGCCCCCCGTTACGCTCCCAGTAGGCTCTGAACCCGAGTTGCAGGTAGTGGCCCGTCTCGGCGAAGTAGGGGTAGCCGGTGTCGGGTGGACGCTCGTCAGGCATGGATGCCGTTGGCAGGCGATCAGACAGCCGCGCGGCGTGGACCATACCGCCCATCCGCCAGAAGAGCACGCCGTCTTCCGCGCCAGCCAGCGCCGGGGAATCTCGCAGCACGGGGAAGATACTGTCTGTCTCCAGATCATAGGCGACGATTTGCTGCAACCCGGGACTGCTGGTTGGGATACTGAGTTGGAACGCGACGTACAGGTAGCGCCCGTCAAAACCTACCAGCCCAGCGACATATGGATAGTTCCTGCCGTCGATGTGTTCAGTGTAGTCGACGACGACTTCGCGCTCGGCCAATGTCTCCAGATCGATCAGTCTGACGGCCTCGAACGCCGTATCTCCTATCGTCGGAAGGTACTTCTCTAGCGCTAGCACACCATTCGCCAGCCGGTAGCCGCTGCGGTCCCCCTCGCCGCGGTTGTCGAACCGCAGCTCCGGGTCATCGGACCCTAGCCGCTTGACAACCAGCTCCTGCCACGCGACGTTGACGGGCTCTTCACCCCAAACGACCCAGCCGTCGTCGGTATCGACACCGCCAACCTGTGTCTCCCCGGTCGGTGCCTCGGCGAGCGTCACCACCTCGCTCATCGTGGCGATGTTGCGCGCCTGAACCCGCGAAAAAGCGTCGTCATAGCTCGACCAGACGACCCAATCGCCCGATACCGTCACAGCGCTAACGAATACGGCCCCTGATCCGGTGGGGAGTTCTGCAATGACAAACGCTTCACCTCCCGATATTCGCTTCCCCTGGATCACCCCTCGCTCGCGCTCGTCGACCCAGACGACGACCTCGCCGTCCGTATCCAGCGGTTTCCAGTACCAGTCATTGACGCGAACCTCTGCCACGACGATCGGCTCGCGATCAGGCAGCAGGGCGGCCTTAATCAGCGACTTGTTGTAGCCGCGCTCATCGAGTTCCCCGGTATGCGCGAGCCAGGCGACGTACCCACCGCCAGCGACGACAGGAGTCGAGGAGAGGCTCGCGATCGGGAAGTCATCCAGCAGCGTCGGCTCGTGGAAGGCCGCCACCGGGGCGACCGGCCTGATCGCCGCGAACGGAGCGATCAGTGTGACCAATGACGCCAGAACAACCGTCGCTATAGAGTGCTTCATGACCTTCCTCGCAGTCCTAAACCGGCTCGCGCTGATACGTTGTCACTCCGTCGTCGCGAGCACCTCTGCTCCCAACCGTCGCAGCAATACTCGCCATTCAGCCGGGTTGTCTGGGTGGTATTCGAAGACGGCTCGTTCGAAGTACTGGGTCAGGACCGTGTCACCATCAGTGTTGGTTTCGAGCATTGGCTCCGACAGCGGGTAGCCGAAGAGCGCGACCGACTCGCGGAAGGACACTCCACGATCACCCAGGTCGAGGCCGTGATCCGACCAGTAGTCCCAGAATACCGGTGCAATGGCGTGGCCGGTGACGACGAAATAGTGAGGTGAGGTGGGATCGGCGGTTGCGAGCGCGCGCCAGTCGCGGCCGTGCTGGTCGAGCAACTCCGCTCCCAGGCGGCCTAGCTGGATCTCGTAGACAGTGCCGGCGTTCTCCGGGTGCCACTCGAAGCGCTGCCGCTCTGTCCAGCGCAGTTGGAGCGGGTTGTCCCAACCGGCGTCGGTCCAGCCGTCGTTCCCGAACGGATAGCCGAAGACCGGCAGGCCACCGTTCATCTCCCAGAAGCGCAGGAAGCCGAGCGCCAGCCAGCTATCAGTCTCGGCGAAGTAGCGTGAGCGCTGGCCCGACGAGAACTCCGCGGCCGGCGCCAGGTGAATTTCGGTCAGTCCGCTCGGGCTGCTCCGCTTGATCGCCCACACCAACCGGCCGTCCTCGAGCGCGACCGCGTGCCCGTCCACCGGCAGGTCGAACCACGCCCCTTGCTCAAGGTCGTATCCCGACGGCCGCCCCTCGAAGACGATGAAGCGGCCATCGGTCGTGATCCGGTACGCGCCCTCATGCGTGTTGACGTGCGCCTGTAGCTGGCGCGTCTCACCCGTCTCCAGATCCTCGACCACGATGGTGGCCGGGTCACCGCTGAACCAGTCGCGTGCAGGCAGGACATGGACGAGAGTCGATCCGTGCAGATCGAGCGGGTAGATGGCCCAATCATGCTCGATCGTCCTGACTGTCTCCCCGGTCAGGATGTTACGCACGGTCAGGCGCGCACCAAACGGATTCTGGAAGCACTCCACCCAGGCGACACGATCACCGGAGACTTCGTACGATGAGCAAAACGAACCAGCAGAGGTTGTGACCGCTACCGGATTGGCGGCGGTCCAGACATCCCAGGCCATCAACTCGGTTCGATCGTCCGCGGACGGTTGCGTCCAGACGACCCAGCGGCCGGAGATGCGGGGGACCCATGCTTCACGCACCGCTGTCGTGAGATCGTTGCCGGTGACGAGGCTCGTTGCGTGGAGCGTCGTCCCGCCTTCCAGCCAGACAACGACGCCATCATCGATCGCGAACTGCCAGCCGACATCGCCGCCTCGCGCGATCTCGACCTCCGATCCTGTCTCGAGGTTCCGCGCGATGATTCGCCGTCCTCCAGCGTCTTCTGCGTAGGCGTTCCAGGCGACCCATGGATAGTCGAGCAGTGGGTTCGGGAAGGCTGCGCCTTCTGTCCCTGGCACGACCGTCCGCAACGTGTCGTCGCTCCAGCCGTGATCCGGCACGAGTGGAGCCGTGAGCGCCGGACGCCAAACGGGAATGCCGCGTGCCAGTTCGGTCGTCGGAACCTTGGCAAGGACCGGCGACAACTCACCCATGTCCAGATCGAAGATGTGCACGCCGGGACTGCTGTAGCCTCCGGCGATGACGGCGATCCGCGTCCCGTCCGGCGACCACGCCGGAACACCCAGACTCGGAGACACCGGGTACCACGTCAAATCACCAGTCGCTCGCTCCAGCACCCCTAACGAGGTGCCGTCGACGGCGATTCGCGTCCCATCCGGAGAGATAGCAAACGACCGAGTCCTGACCCCGGGCTCAGTCAGTCGCTCCAGACTGCTGCCATCAGCAGCCATCAGGTAGAGATCCTCTGGACGTTCGGTATCCGATCGGTTCCCCCCGACAAAGGCAATCGACTCCCCATCTGGCGTCCAGGCAATCTGGTGCTCGACCCGAATATCGCCAATGTCGAGTTCCGTAAGTTCGAGGCTGTCCAGATCGAGTATCACTGGCGTCTGGCTCCAGTCCTCCGTACTGGTCCGTGAGCGCAAGAACAGCAGCCGCGAGCCATCCGGCGACCAGTGTGGCGACAAATCCACAACGCCTAGATTGGTCTCGTGATCGCGAACCTCCTCCGACAGAACTTGCGAACCACCGCCATCGGCATTGACGACTACCAACCTTGCGGTCAACCCGAACAGTCCGGCACAACACGGATTGATGCCGTCCTCGTACCAGGTGAATGCGAGCCGGAGGCCGTCCGGCGACCAGCTCATGTCGGTTGCGACACCCATGATGATCAGCGTCTCCTCGCCTGTCAGCAGATCGATGACACGCACCTCTGCCGGCGGGGGAACGCCACCCTCAACCGAAGATCGGAATCCACGCAGGAAGGCGACACGGGTTCCATCAGGCGATGGCACTGGATAGGCTTCCCAGATACCATCCGGCGCGGTCGTCAGCGGCACCAGATCGCTGCCGTCCGCGTCAACCGAGTACAACCGCAGGTTCGAGTCGTACTCGCCCCCGATCAGGCCGTTGAAGATGATGTCGTGGTAGACGACCGGGTCAGTTGGGATCAATGTCGTCGTCGCTTCCGGCACCGCCGTCTGTGTTGGAGTTGGTGACGGTGTGACCGTTGGCGTGTGAGTTGCCGAGGCCGTTTCAGCTGGTGTGGCGGTTGATGCAGCGGTCGCCGTTGGCGAGGGTTGCTCTGCCACTGGAGCGGTCACCGGCTGCATCTCGTTATCTCCTCCGCAGGCCGCCAGCACTGCCAGGATCAGGACTGAGATCGCAATCGCCCGAAACCTGCGCATGATGGCCCCTCACTCTCGTGCAGCGTTCAATCAACTCACCGTATCGCCGGTTCCCAGACGGGATCTCGCCCGCCGCCGGTCGTCAATTTCCGCAAGCCGTTGCCGTCGATCCGCACGACCCAGAGTTCGCCGTCGTGGTACGACGCGTACGCCAGCATCGTCCCTCCCGGCGACCAGACCGGTGCACCACCGGTTCCGCTCGTCACGCGGAACGTGCTTGTCCCATCGGCGCGCATGACCCAGATTTCGTGCGCTCCGCCACGATCTGACAGGAAAGCGATCAGCGATCCATCCGGCGACCAGACGGGATAGTCGTCGATCCCACGAGCACCCGTAAGGTTGACCAGACCGGTCCCATCGACGTTGATGACATAGATTTCGGGATTTCCGTCGCGATAGGAGACGAACGCGATCTTCGTTCCATCGGGTGACCACGCTGGAAGACCGGCCCCATCGGACGCAAGCTCAACTCGGCCAGAGCCGTCCCGATTCATGATGAACAGCGTCGTCCGCTCCTCCGGACCCGGACCGACGAACGCGATCCGGGATCCATCCGGCGACCAGACTGGGTCAAAGCCGTGACCGTGCTCCGTTACCGCTCGCGACTGCACGTTCATGATGGACATCAAATGGCTGGGCGGGAAGCCACCCTGATGCGGTGGCGGCTCGACATACAGTAGCGCTGTCCCGTCCGGCGACCAACGCGGATCGGCGCCAGCCATGTCCAGCACTGTCACGGCACTTCCATCCGCGTTAACGAGGAACAGGCTGTAGACGAACGACCCAACCCCGACCTTGCCCCCAACTGCCAGCCTCACCCCGTCCGGAGCCCATTCAGGGTTGCTCCAGTCTGTCCAGTCGCTGTCGCTGGGCAGATCGAGATGGGTCAGTTGCACCGGCTCCGCACCATCGGCCTGGACGACGAACAGTTCCTGACGGTCGATCCAGAGCGCGTCGATATGAGCGGGATCGAAGCCGCTGTCGCCGGCGTATAGCAGGAGGTGTCCATCTGGCGACCAGGTCGGGAGGATGTTGGAACCAATTACCTGCTCCCTGCTGCCATCGGCGTTGACGATCGTCACTTGCCATCCCGACTCGGCCTCGGCCCGATAGATGATCCGGTCATCGACCGGCGACCAGCTTGGATCAATGCCTCGGCCGATCGTCAGCATCCGGCCGCCGGTCACGGGAGCCACGACGATTGCGCCAGGGTAGGTCAAGCTTGCGGAGGTGTAGACGAGATACTGCCCGTCAGGCGACCACGACGGGTCACGGCTCCAGCCCGAGCCCGACGGCAGCTTGATCGTCCCGCTGCCGTCAGCGTTCATCACGTGGACACGGTCGTCCGGCCGGTAGTCCCCGCTCCCGCCGTTGTAGGCGATCCTGGTCCCATCCGGCGACCAGACCGGTATGCGTCCTCCTCGATCGGTCAGACGCTTCGCGCCAGTTCCATCGACACCGACAACATGGATCTGGGTCGTTAGCCCGTCGTCGTCATATACCGTGTAGGCGATCTGGTCTCCATCCGGTGACCAAGCGATATCCCAGCCGCCAACGCCGAGATCAACCGAGTTGGAGCCATCGATACCGACGATCTGCATCGTCGGTTTCCAGTCGCCAGCGCCAACTCGAGGGCAGGCGATATAGGCGAAGCGCAGGCTATCGGGCGACCATGTGACTCCACAGACATCGTCGGCGAGCCTTCGCGTCTCGCTGCCGTTGGACTGCCGCAGCCAGAGCTGGTTCCCGTCGGTCGTGTAAAGGATCCATTTGCCGTCCGGTGAGAAGCTGCCGCCACGTTCCCGGATTGGGCTGTTGGTCAGGTTGGTGACACTCGTGCCGTCGGGTCGCATGACAAACAGGTCCGACTGCGGCACATAGCCAGTCACATACGCGATCCGCGCGTCGCTCTCGTCCACCGGCGGAACGACCGGAGGAGCCGCCGTCGTCGCGGTTGGGTTTGCGGTTGCGGTCGGCGAGGGGGCGACAGTCTGCGTCATCGTCGCGGTTGCGGCGGGAGTGGCCGTTGGGGTGCCCGGCTGTGCCGCAGAGGTTGGCGGCGCGGATGTCGAGGTAGGAGCTGTCTCAGGTAGGTTGCTTCCCCCACCGCAGGCAGACACGAGCATCAGGAGGACGACCAGGGTTGCTGCCGGTCGAAACCGCCGCAACATGACGCAACCTCGCATTCGATCGAGGGCACACGCAATGCAGCGTCCTCGCATGCATTCACACTCGTCATTTTCGAACTTGGAGCGTCACGAGATCATGTTATCGCGCAATAGGACGTGCCAATGTTGCAACAGGTACGGGTCGTGACGGCTCGTCCATTAGCGCGTTCCCGGCCTCCAGGCAGCGTCCGGGTACAGGTTCCAGCCCATGATGTCCTGCAGCAGCACGGTGCTTGCGGACCCATCGATCGGTACCGAGTGCAGTTCAGCGATCACGTCGGCAAACAGATCGATCCACGCGCTGCCGGTCTGCTTCCAGACGAGCAGCCGCGATCCATCAGGCGACCAACTCGGGTGGAACTCGTCTGCAAGGGTCGGCCGCAGATGGTGCAGTTCTGTCCCGTCGGTCCGCATCAGAAAGACCTGCTGATACGCGCGTGCGGCCGTCCGGCCCGTAAACGCAAGCCACGACCCGTCCGGCGAGAGCGTCAGAGCCCCGATCCGCACAACCGCGGTCTCGATCACACGCTGATCGTCCGTTCCGTCTCGCGACACCGTCCTGAACTGGTACGCATCCGGATCGAACAACTCGGCCACGTTATTCAGCGCATAGAGGAACGCCTCCCCGCCCGGCGTCCAGACACCCATCTCCAGATCGAACCCGGCGACGAGCAGATAGTCGGCCACTGCTTCGCTGTCGATCGCGCGGATTTCTTTCGTCAGGCCAATATGGTCCACCCAGCTGTACGCCACTAACTGACTGTCATGCGACCACTCAATCTGATCCAAGTTCCGCTCCTGGTGCAGGACGAAGAGCGGCTGATTGGTCGCGGTGCTGATGATGCCGATCTCGCTGTATGTCTTCGGGAATTGTTCCTCGGTATCAGACGGCATGTGCCGGATATAGGCGATCTTCGACCCGTCCGGCGACCACTCCGCTGTCCAGAAGTCGCCCGCTGTCACCTGCGTGAGGTTCCGGCCGGCCGCGTCGGCGATCAGCAGTGCCTGTGCGGCCTCGCTGATGAACAGCAGCCGCGACCCGTCCGACGACCAGACCGGTCGCGACTCGTAGGTCGGGAACGGATATTCCCATTCGTATCCCTTACTCGTCATCATGCGCGGCTTCGAACCGTCGGCATCGATACAATAGATCCGATAGCCGGTTCCATAGTTCCCGACAACTCCAGCGAAGACGATATCGCCGCATGGCGGTACGGGAGTTGGCGTTGCCGGCGATGAAGTCGTATGACCACCTTGGGGTCTGGTGGGAGTGTCGGTGCTTCCACCGCAGCCTGTGGTCGTGATGAGGATGATGCACATCATGACTACGAGTTGCCGCCGGCTCATCTGACGCTCTTCAGCTAAGGCTTTCTCCGATTGACGCACGCGCTACGCACCGCTGTGTTCCAGATCGCGATGGTGGAGCTGCTGATCGATCGTGCGGCCGAGCGCAACGCCGAGCGCAATGATTGGGATCAGGAATAGCCCGAAGAACGCATACTCGATCAGTTGCCCGATCAGCTTCTCGACGGCCGGCGTGTCACCCTGCCAGTGGTCGGCGTTGCGTTCCTCCCACTCGGCTGCGCCGATCCAGAGGAACGTCCCAATCTCGACCGCCCAGAACATCAGCACGGCAGCGGCGTACCCCGTCAGCAGGGCGAGCCAGGAGCGTGCGAAGACACCGGCGCCGAAGATGACGAGTGCGGCTGCGAACAGGACGAGTAGCCCGTCAGCGCCAGCCCACTCCACAAGCGCAGCCCAGGTGAGCAGCGCGGCCACTACCGCGATGGCGGAGACTAGCGAGTGCCGTCTCCCGGTGCTCTCCTTCCCGACCCACCGCTCCCAGAACGCTCCGACAGATTGCCCACGCATGGCGCCCTCCTTTCACGAGGGCCACCAGGGTGTGAAGACAGAGGTGCCTGGCAGCCCTCGTCGCTGAACGCAGTCGCGACCTGTCAATGTCAGTTTCGTGGATAACCCGTGTCCAGCGCATCGACAAACGGGGTTCGAACGCTACAGCGTCATGCCAGTCGAACTCGGAAGCAGGCGAAGCCACCCGTAGCTGGACGAATCCGCAATTGCAGGCTGAGATGTCCCGCGCCGAGCAGGGGATTGTCATGCGATTGTTACGAATCGCCTCGGGGAAGTAATCGCCTCCGACACGTGCGAGACGATACGGTGGTCGCAAAACCGACCCTCGTGAGAGGATGGCACGTCATGACCTGCCATTGTCTACATGCCATCACGATCGATGATGAGCGGTACCCCGGTAAGAGTGCCGACGTGCTGGCCTGGGATCTCGTTACGTCTGCTACCGCTTGGACCACGACGCTGCTCCTGCGCGGAGCAGATGGCCAGTACGTGGTGCATGAGCATCTGTCGCCGAGTGGCGATGATTGCCTGACGGGGATCGACGGTGAGGTGGCACGGACACTCTATCGGCGGATGCGAATGCACATCATCCCGTTCGAAGAAGTGCAGTCGGTGGCATGATGGTTCCGTCCCTCGGGACAGTTGGGATCCTCCAGTGACTCGAATGCTTGGTCTGCTGTTCGTCCTGTCGCTTGCGTCGACAGCGTGCGGCGACTCGGAACTCAGTGAGATGAATTACGCCGACCGTCGGAGGTTCCTCGAAGGATTCCCGAAAACCGACTTCCCGATGCTGGTCTGGGAGATCGCACCAGAGTCAGTCTATTCGATCGGGAGTTCGACAACTGAACCGGATGACCGATGGGTGATGGCGGAGATCGTGGGCGAAGGTGACTCTCGCTACTTTCCCGACGGGCAACGCGGACTGTGGTTGTGGACATCGGATGACGCATTCTTCAGCGCCAATGACGTAGCTCGCGAGGCGACGTACTTCCCCTCCACGGACGCTCGGCCAACCGAGGAACAGTACGATGCCTTGACCGAGGCAGTCACGGACACATATCCGACTCCGCCATATCATCGAACATTTCCATGATGATGACCGTAGCCGGCCACCTCCATTCCAGTCGAACACAGAGTCCAAAGCCAATTGACAATTCCCCCGACCGCCGTCTGGCTGCATGGAATGGATCCAGGCGGACCGCACCAAACCGTTCAAGCAGCACCCACAATGTCGTGAGTCGAACGGCTGCGATTGAAGCGCCTCGATCCGAGCAACGACACCTAACCAGCTGGCCGCTGCTTCTTCCGGAGGTCGCTCGCCTTGTCATCCCCCAACGTGATTGACCCGCCACCGACGAGGATGACATGAACCGTCTTGTGGAGCCCGTCGAAGCGCGCCTCACAGACATTCCTCAGGTTAATGAACCGGGATCCGATCCGAGAAGCCACTCGCTAATTTTGTTCCCCCCGTTCCAGACCAACACCTGTGCTCGCGAGCCACCCACACACAGACAGCCCTCACCTATTACTCGTAACGTAGGAATTCAGCAACTTCGACGCGGGCGGCGCGGCGTGCGGGGATGGTACTTGCGAGGACGGCGAGGGCGATCATGCTTGGCGCCAGCAGGGCCAGCGACAGCCACGATGGCTGGGTGAACATCTCCGGGTCGGCGCCCATCTCACTCTCGCCGACGGCACGAAAGGTCACCTCCCAGAACCACAGCCCGAACGGGATGCCGATGACGACAGCAGGCAGCGCCAGCAAGCTGACGCCGCTGGCAACGCTCAAGACAACCTCGCGCGGTGTCATGCCGATCGCCTTGAGGACGCCGTAGTCGCGCATGCGCTCGTGCACGTTCAACAACGTCGTCGTCAGCAGGTTCACCAGCCCGATCACCAGCAGCACGCCGCTCAGACCGAGCATGACCGTCCGAATCGTGGTCGCCTCCTCCGGCGTCTCCTCGTCCGGCCGCCAGACGTCCAGGTCGAAGCCGGATGCGTTCAGCAGCCGTGCCTGCAGCGCAGTGGCGTCGCTGCCCTCCGCCAACAGCAGAGCGTACTCCCTTGGCTGAACATCCGGGAAGAACGGGCGTACGGTAGCGGCGTCGACGAAGGCCAACTGGGCGTCATCGTCGTCGTCGAGCACCCGGCCGACGATCCGCAGCATCGTCGGCTGGCCCTCGAACGTCACCGGCACCTCGTCGCCGACCCGGACATCGAGGAGTTGCATGAGACCGATCCCGACCATCGCCTCATTCGGCTTCGCGATCAGGCGACCCTCTGCCACGACGTAAGGGAAGCGCGCGTAGTCGCCGTCGAGCACGCGCACGCCGAACGAAATCGTCTCGCCGGTGTCTTCTGTCACCTGCGCCCGCACCCAGTCGCGCGTGTGGATAGCCGTGATCTCAGGCTCAGTTACCAGGAGCGCGCGCGTCTCAGCGTCGCTCAGCTCCGAGCGCTCGACCCGCATGTCGAAGGCGTTGCCGGTTAGTGCCGGATTGGCGATCAACCGATCGGTCATCGCCTCGACGCTGAGAGCAAAGGTCAATGTCAGCACGGTCATCGTCAGCGCAAAGACTGTCAGCACTGCCCGCATCGGCCTTGCGAACGAGTCCTTAACGCCCGCGACGACGACCACCGGCAGCCGCAGCCACTCCGCTAACCTGGCTGGCAAAGACGGTCTGGCTTGGGCCGGTGCGAAGCCGATCGTGATCGCCTGGACAGTCCCGATCCGACCGCCGCGCCAGGCGGGCAGCCAGGTGAACAGCGTCACCAGCGCCAACACCCCGAGCAGCGCAGCGGCCGCCAGGTCCACGTGGAACGCTGGCGGAGATGGAGCATTGAGCATCTCGGCCGTCCGGTCGAGGAAGATCGGGGCGACTATGACGCCGGCAGCGACACCGAACAGACCGGCAGCCAACGTCAGTGCCAGATTCTCCAGCAGGAAGACCTGTGACACTTGCCCTGGCGTGAAGCCGATCGCCTTCAGCAGTCCGATCTCGCGGAACTGCGCCAGCACGCGCCCACCAATGGCGTTGGCGATCACGAAGGCGACCGCCGCCAGCGCGGCGACGCTGAACCCGCCGAGAAAGATCGACACGAGCGTGTTCCACTCGGTCGCGTCGGCGCGTACCTCGTGCCAGTCGTCGTTACCATACTGGCTCAGGGCTGAGAAGCGGGCGACGACCTGTGCGCTGAAGTGTTCGCTCTCCTCCGGCTGTGCCAGTCGCACGAAGAGCGCCGCGTCCGTACGAGCCGGGTCCGGCTCGATGACAGCAAGTGTCGTCGGCGTGAGCCAGGCCGTCGCTACCTCCCAGTTCGGGAAGGTGCCGCGGCTCGTGTTGATCGCGCGGCCGACGACCATCAACTCGTGCGGGCCGGCGGCGGTCGTGACCCAGACGTGGTCGCCGACCTCGATGCCGGCGTCAAGCGCCAGCGTGCGCTCAAGGACGATCTCATCGGCTACGTCCGACAGCCAGCGGCCCTCGGTCAGCAGCGGCCGGGCCACCTCGGGGCGCTCGGTCGGCAAGCCGTAGAGGACCATCTCGTACTTCGCGCCAGCGTAGACGAGAGAGTGATCCCAGACGGTGAGAAACGGTCCGCTGCTGCCGGTGACGCCGTCGAGGGCCGTGATGCCTGCCAGGTCATCCTCAGCGGGACCGAAGAAGGTTACGTGCGGCCCGTTGGCGTCAGCGAATGTACGGTCCCAGACATCGTCCGCGCCGCGCGACACCGTCAAGGCCAGATACAGCGTGGCGGTCGCGGCCACGATGATGACGAATACCAACCCATTCTGCATCCGGTTGCCGCGTAAGTCCGCAAGTGCTCTCGCAAGGACGGCGCTCATCGCACTACACCTCCGTCCCGATCGCAACGGGGATCGGCTCGGTCTCCGCGGCGCGATCGGTCTCGCCGACGACGCGGCCGTCGCGCATCATGACGACTCTGCCGGCGATGCTCGCCACCTCGGTGTCGTGTGTCACGAGGATGATCGTCTGGCCACTCTGGTGGTAGCGCCGCAGCAGCGACAACACGTCGCGCGTACTGCCGCTGTCGAGGTTGCCGGTTGGTTCGTCGGCCAGCAACACGGCCGGCCGGTTGACCAGCGCTCGGGCTAGCGCGACACGCTGGCGCTGGCCGCCGGAGAGGCGCCCCGGAACCTCACCGGCCTTGTCAGCGATCCCAAGCTCCTCCAGCAACTCCTCTCGGCGTCGACGCGCCTCAATCCTGGGTGTCCCGATCAATCGCGCGGGCAGTTCGACGTTGTCGGCGGCGCTCAGGTTGCCGATCAGGTTGAAGAACTGAAAGACGAATCCGATCTGTCGCCGGCGGATAACGGCGCGCTCGGCTTCGTCCAGTGTGTCGATCCGCCGGCCATCGAGCCAGACTTCCCCCGCTGTTGGCCGGTCCAGCCCACCGAGGATATGCAGGAGGGTTGACTTGCCACACCCGCTGGGACCCATGATCGCGACTAGTTCGCCTCGGTTCACAATGAGGTCGGCCCCACGTAACGCAGGCAAGGCAATGCTGTTGCCGGCTGCCCGATAGTGCTTCTCAACCCCGCGGGCAACGAGGATGGCGTCTCCATTCAATCGGTCGTGCATTGCCATCGCTCCTTCGCATCAACGCAGCTTGGCCGCGCAGGTCAGCCCGTGACCATACGATGCAGCGTGAGCGATGACAGATGCGATATCCCGATCAAGAGATCCGCAACAGAATCGTGACAGGCCAGTTGATCCAACTCACCAGGGACTCATCTACGGTGTCCGGCCGGAATCGTTCTCAACTCATATGCAATCGTTTCGGCCCAAGCCAGGATCTCTCACCCGTTGCGGAAGTCGCCTTCGGGCAGCAATTCGCGTCCGGCATGCAGCACACGTGGAGCGCTCAGTCACCCCGAGCGTTACGGGATCCAGAACTCCGAAGAAGGTTCGACATTCTCATGGCGCGATCGCACTCGTCAACTCGGCGATCTGCATAGGTACCGCAACTTCACGCCGGTCGTTTCCGATGATGTCGGTGGCGTCATGGCCGAAAGCACCGTTACTGAACAGCCATATCGGTAATTCGGTAGCGCCAAGCCCTCGGTAGAACGTCACCGCCGGTGTTCCGCCCTTGGCCTGACGCAGGGTGGCGACGATTCGCTGCTCAGTGAATCGCGATGCTCGCATCCTGTCCCTCCGATGCGAAGAGATCCGCCGATGCTGACGGTTTAGATAGGCCAGGACTTGGGGGGCAGGTCAGAAGGCGGCCGACTAACCTATCGGGTGGACCAATCTGGGGGGCAGGTCAAAGCCATCCGGTCTCTCGGAGTAACTGGACCAACAAGCGGGGTAGGTCAAACCATGTCGCACAAAGTATGGAGGTTTTGTTCAGCAGAGAACTGCCGGGCGGTGGTGAATTCGCCGGTCGCCCCCTGAACCTCCTGTCCGACGTGCCCGCTGATCGATTCGACGCCGTGGACGACGGAACCAACCCGGGCAAATCCCAATGTCCGACTGCCACGATTCTGACACGCTCTTCGGTGATCGAATAATGAGCCTGTTGCGGTTCACCTGCTACACATCACCTTGGGACATCACTAGCCGGAAAGACTTTCGCCATTACAACGAGCGATGACGGACTGGCCAGCGACGTTGCGACACCGGAAGCGATGCGTGCATCGGTGGCGTCGCAGTCCTGCGGGTATCGCGACCCAGTCAATTGCGGCACGACGTTACATCACGACTGATTCAACACCTCAGTCGATCTGCTGGAGGAACGATGATTCCACCAGGCGCGTTGTCGGTCGAACCCTGGGCAGTCGCTGAAGAGGAATTGCGACTCGATCTGCTGGCGCAGACCGAGTCGATCTTTGCCCTCTCGAACGGGCACATCGGGCTGCGGGGCAATCTCGACGAAGGCGAGCCCCACCATACTCCCGGTACCTACCTGAACGGCTTCTTCGAGACGCTACCTCTCCCGTACGCCGAAGGCGGCTATGGCTATCCGGAAGAGGGACAGTCGCTCATCAACGTCACGAACGGTAAGCTGATCCGGCTGCTGGTCGATGACGAGCCGTTCGACGTCCGCTACGGCACCTTGCTATGCCACAAGCGGGTCCTCGACTTGCGTGACGGTGTTCTCCGGCGCGAGGTCGAGTGGGTCTCGCCGACCGGAAAGGCAGTCAGGATCCGTTCGACGCGGCTGGTCTCGTTCGTCCAGCGATCGATCGCCGCGATTCGCTACGAGGTCGAACCGCTCGCGACTCCGGTCCGGATCGTCGTCCAGTCGACACTGGTAGCCAACGAGCCGCTGGCCGAGCAGTTGCGCGACCCGCGAACGGCAGTAGCACTGAGCGCACCTCTTGTTAGCGAATATCACACCAGCCATGGTCTGGAAGCCGAAGTCGGCCACCGGACGCGCGCCAGTGGCTTGCGGATGACGGTAGCGATTGACCACCTGGTCGACGGACCGGAGGCGACGATGACCGAGGCTGAGAGTGAACCCGACCTCGCGCGCGTGGCCATCAGCACCGAACTGGCTCCAGGCGAGCGACTGACCGTTGTGAAGTTGATCGGTTACGGCTGGTCGAGCGAGCGGTCGATGCCCGCATTGCGCGATCAGGTAGACGCTGCCCTGCTTGCGGCGCGGCGTACCGGCTGGGACGGGTTGGTCGCCGGGCAACGTGCCCATCTCGACGAGATCTGGGAGCGTGCCGACATCGAGATCGAAGGCGACCCCGAACTGCAGCAGGCGGTGCGCTTCGCCATCTTCCAGATCGTCCAGGCCGCCGCCCGCGTCGAGCAGCGCGCGATCCCGGCCAAGGGGCTGACCGGCCGTGGCTACGACGGCCACACCTTCTGGGACATGGAGACGTTCGCCTTGCTCGTCCTGACCTATGCCGCACCCTATGCGGCCCGCGACGCGCTCCTCTGGAGGCACTCAACCCTCGATCTGGCCAGGGCACGGGCGCGTGAACTTCGCCTGGCCGGGGCCGCGTTTCCCTGGCGAACGATCCGGGGCGAGGAGTGCTCCGGCTACTGGCCGGCTGGCACGGCGTCGTTCCACATCAACGCAGACATCGCTGATGCCGTCCGTCGCTACGTCGCAGCGACGGACGATACCGACTTCGAACGTGGACCTGGGATCGAGCTCCTCGTCGAGACGGCACGTCTCTGGAGGTCGCTAGGACACCACGACACTGAAGGCAGATTCCGCATCGACGGCGTGACCGGTCCGGACGAATACACGGCCCTGGTTGACAACAACGTCTTCACGAACCTGATGGCCGCGCGGAACCTGCGTGTTGCCTCCGATGTCGCCGAGCGCTACCCCGACCGGGCCGTTGAACTCGGTGTAGGCGCGCATGAGATTGCATCATGGCGAGCGGCGGCAGAGGCGATGGTCATCCCGTACGACGACGAACTCGGTGTGACACAACAGTCGGGCGGGTTCACCCGCTATCGTCACTGGGACTTCGGGGCCACCAGTGTCGACGAGTATCCGCTGCTGCTCAACTATCCGTACTACCTGCTCTACTCAAGCCAGGTTATCAAGCAGGCTGATCTCGTCTTCGCCCTCTACCTCTGCGGCGACCAGTTCGATCCCGAGCAGAAGGCCCGCGACTTCAATCACTACGAGGCGATCACCGTCCGCGACTCGACGCTCTCCGCCTCAGTCCAGGCGATCGTCGCTGCCGAGGTCGGTCACCTCGACCTGGCCTATGAGTACTTCCGCGAATCCGCCTTCGTCGATCTCTGGGATCTGGCCGGCAATACCGCCGATGGCCTGCACGTGGCCGCGCTCGCCGGCACGCTACTGGTCGCTGCCGCAGGGTTTGGCGGTATGCGTGACTATGGACCCACCCTTGCTTTCGCTCCACGTCTCCCGGTGCCACTGTCGCGGCTGACGTTCCGGATGTTGTATCGGAGCCGGCGCCTGCTGGTCGATATCACGGCGGACACTGCGCGCTATGAACTCCTCTGCGGGGAGCCACTCGAGGTGCTGCACTACAACGAGCCGGTCACCCTGGCACAAACGTCACCGTTGACATTCATGCTTCCGACGCTTCCGGAACCGGCTCCGGTCGCACCGCCACCCGGTCGTGCGGCGTCCCTGTCCCGGGTCGGAAGGCCCCCCGATGGTGAAGGGACAGGCTTTCCAGTCACGGTTGGAGCCACGACGTGATGTCAGCGATCGCGTAGCAGCCTCCCTCGTCGTTGCTGGTGTGGGTGCCTCGGTGGACGCTGGACGGTCACGGCCGTCGCGGATCGGACTCGCATCATCGCCAGTCCGATCCGACCCATGATTCCGTAGCGGGCAGAGTGCATGGTTGCGTCTACTGGGCGACCCAACCACCATCAACCGTGATCGTCTGCCCAGTCGTGAACGAACTCCCATCTGAGAGCAACCAAACGACGGCACTGGCGATCTCGTCGGGTACTCCGACCCGGCCGACTGGAATGGCCGCGGCAATCTCCTGAACCATGCTCGGGTTCGCGGCAGCAGCACGATCAATCATCGGCGTTTGGATAACGCCAGGACAGACCGCGTTGACCCGAATGCCGTCGCCCGCATACTCCAGCGCCGCCGTCTTCGTCAGACCGACGATGCCGTGCTTGCTCGCGACGTAGGCCGGCGAGCCACGGAACCCGACCAGCCCAGCGATCGACGCGCAGTTGACAATCGATCCGTGCCCTTGGCGCTGCATGTACTGCAGTTCATGCTTCATGCAAAGCCAGACACCTGTGAGATTGATCGCCAGCACGCGATCCCAGTTCTCCAGGGTGCACTCAGCCGTTGAAGCGACTGTCCCCTCAATGCCTGCATTGTTGAAGGCGCCGTCGATCCGCCCGTATGCCTCGATCACCGCGTCAATCGTTGCCATCACGTCGTCAGGGTTGGCCACGTCGGTCCGCACGAAGATGGCATCGGTGTCGCGCTCGTGCAGCAGCCGAACCGTTTCCTCTCCTCCGGTCACTGACACGTCTGCGACGACCACGGCGGCTGCTCCCGCCTCGGCACAGGCCAATGCCGTAGCCCGCCCGATCCCCGACGAGGCACCAGTCACCAGAATGATCTTGCCGTCAAGTCGTGTGAGCATCTGCCGCTCGTTTCTTTGGTCGCCGCACCCAAGCGCACGATCAGCGGCTCTCATCGTTGTGAGCCACCCCTAGACTACGCCCAAACCCATCTAATACACGTCGCAGCCACCGCATAACTGTTGCAGGTTTGTAACGAGCCGGCTCCAGCGCTGTGGCCTTTGTCACGGCCAGCGGAATAGAGTGCGCGTGATTGGGCAACCGGCGCCAGTACCCCGGCTGGGCATGACCGGCACGACGATCCTGCCCGGGGGATGCGCCAGAACGGCTCCGACGACCATGCAGGCAAGGAAGGGGGAGACCGATGACTGGTCGACCGCTTTCGTCGGAACGCGTCGTCACGATCGACTCGGTTCGCCCCGCCTCACCGGCGCGACTCCGCAGACCCCACCAGCCGATCGCGGCACGCCTGGCACGCGCCAGCGCCGCACACCCCTGGAGGGTGCTCAGCATCTGGCTCGTCGCCCTCGCGCTTGGTGTCGGCCTGTCTGGTCAGCTCGGCGACGTCCTTACCAACGAAGTGACCTTTACGTCCGAACCGGACTCGGTCATCGGCGACCGGCTCCTCGAGGAGCGGCTGCGCGGCCCACGTCCGGTCACCGACACGGTCATCGTGACCTCGGCGACACTGACCGTCGGCAGTCCGGCCTTCCAGTCGCTGGTCGAGCAGACGACGGCTGACCTCCGTGGTGTCGAGGGCATCGCGGCGGTCTCGAACGGCTTCGAGCAGCCGGACGCGGGCCTCGTCTCGGCCGACCGGCACACGATGCTCCTTCCCGTCACGTTCACTGGCGACTTCGACGAAGCAAGGCAACACACCGACGCGTTCCTGGCCGCAATCGATCAGCACGAGACGGACGGAGTCGACGTCCTCGCCGTTGGTGATGTCAGCATCGACGATACCTACTCGACGATGGCCGAGGAAGACCTGCGTCAGGGTGAAACGATCGGTGTCATCGTCGCCCTCGTCGTCCTCGTCGTGGTCTTCGGGGCGCTCGTCGCGGCCGGGATGCCGCTGATCCTCGGCCTGGTCTCGATCGCCGTCGCGCTGGGATTGACGGCGCTGCTCGGTAACGTCCTTGAGCTGTCGATGATCACGACCAACGTCATCACGATGATTGGTTTGGCGGTCGGGATCGACTACTCGCTGTTCATCGTCGAGCGCTACCGCGAAGAACGTCGCCGCGGTCTCGCCAAGCTGGATGCGGTCCAAGTCGCCGGCTCGACCGCAACCAGAGCCGTCATCTTCTCGGCCACGACCGTTGTCCTCAATGAGACTCATGCGATTGGTCGATGTCGGAGAGCTTGACCAGGATCATGCAGGGCTGGAACTCGTCGAGTTGACTGTCGACGGGCTCATCCTCTGCGCCGCTCAACATGGTCTCCCTCTGAGGACAGCAGTCCGCGTCAACGGGTTGGCGGGTGGAGGCCCTGATCGGCCAATCGGCACGAGGCAGACGCTCATGCGGCAACTGGCACACACGCTGGGCACCGATGGTGTCTTCATCAGCCTCATTGATATGGCACGCCGGCTCCAGGCGACCGGAAGCGACGACGCACTAATCGACTGGCAGAATGCCACTGCATGCACTCGAGGCCGGCTCCGCCCCGATGGCTACGGCATGTACCGCCGCGACGGCCGCCTCCATGGCTTCTTCGTCGAGTACGACCGCGGCACGATGAGCGTCGAGGGCTATCGCCGAAAGTTCGGTGCCTATATCGAGTTCCTCACCTCGGGTCGCTTTGTTCGCGAGTACGATGGCTTTCCGACGATTCTCGTGGTCACCACCGACGAACGAGCCGAAGAACGCATTGCGCATGCAGCGGGTGCGGTCGTTGCTGAAGCTAGCCTCAGCCTTCCTATCCTCCTGACGTCCCAAACACGATGGAACGATCCGCAGAATGCAACTGGCCTGCTGAACTCGATCTGGCGTGACACCGACGCAGGGGCGATGGAGCGGCGTTGCTGGCTGTAGCGCCTGCCGAGGCTGACAGTTTCAACGCCTCGCATGGGATGAGTTCGCGGAATCGCAACCGGTTGCGCGCAGCAGGTGATGTTGGTGGGCCCAGAGTCTCCCTGTGTTGCGACCGTCAGATTGGAACCGCATCACCTTGGTGTTGTCGAGAACTGGACAGGAGCGCTGTCATGCGTGCGAGTTCCACGCGAGTTGGTCGCCCATCAGCGGCAGACGTCCTGCGGCGTGAGGCTGAAACGCGGCGCAGTGCTGCGTCGCTCTTGACGCAGGCACTGCAGTACATCCGGCACCCGAGTCGCCTCTCGGAATCACCGCTCTGTGAATTGGACGGCGTCAAGCAGCAAGCCGAATCGCTGCGCGGTTACCGCTTCCCTCGAGCGTCCATTGTGATCCGCGCCGTCCACGACGCCTACGAGGCGGCCTGGGCCGAACTGGGAGAGACAGAAGACGCGGTCTGTCTGATCGCGCTCGGGGACGCGCTGGCTGGCCTGTCACGCGAGGAATCTGCTGGTAAGGCAGGCGTCAGCCCCACGGAGATCTCTCGTCGCCGACGCGAGGCCGTCGAGATCATTATCGATCACGTGCTGGACCGGCTGGACGACGGGCAGTCATCTGCATCGTTGCGGACAACATGAGGTGAGCGATACGTCTCAACTCGAGTTGGGTTCGTGCCGTGCGCTCTGGCGACTCGGCAGGGGCATCGACCAGTTGGTCAGAACTCCAACCCATCGACGGACTGGACCGGCTCCAGCCGCTGCGTTGCCCACACGGACCTAATTTCACGCCATTTCTCGTGAGTTTCGCAGTCGTTTCGAGTCGGTTCGTGGGGCCTTGCGAGGCATTTCTCGGAGTTCTGCTATAATTTCCGGGCGTACGGAGTTAGGGTGTCGGCGAAAACAGAAAGGACAGCCGGACAATTTAGACCCCATCAGGTCGCCGGAAGACCAGAATCCGCATGGGACCAAGGAAAATCGTGCCGACGTAGCTCAGCTGGCAGAGCAGCTGTTTCGTAAACAGCAGGTCCGGGGTTCGAATCCCCGCGTCGGCTCCCCGAAAACCGCATAAGGAAGCCAACCCCTGAGCTTCCTAAGACGACCGGAGTAGTCGTCACCTGTTGATTGGTCACAATGTGGTCACAAGTGAATGAGCGGTGGGCACGTGGATGACGCTCTGTGAAATGAGTGACAGCGCAGGCCAACCTGAACTTGTCAATTAGAATCGAGGTTGGCGTGGCTTCGGCGCTTGAGTACAAGAAGAATGCATTCCGTCTCCTCAAGCGAATCTTTGACGAGAGCGGTGGTGATAAGCGTAGGCTCTACGGCGTTTTGCATGACGCACCTCTATATCAGATCTTTGACAAACTAGGAATGTCTCGAAGTGACGGCACGAACGCCGCTGAGTACCTCATCGATCGAGGATTGCTGAAGTCGAACGCTGACCAGTTGCTCGTGTCCATCACGCAGGCAGGGATTGATGAACTGGCCCAAGCCGAGGAGTATCCGGATAAACCGACAACCCACTTGCCGGCAGCAAGTACGGTGTCTCACAACTACCACATCAATGCGTGGAACTCCCAAATTCAAGCCGGTAGCACAAACAGCGTTCAAGCTGTCTCCAATGTGGACGTGCAGCGTGATTCCGACCTGGTGCAATTTGTCCAAGCGGTGGAACTGATTCTCGCTTCGATGCCGACCGGAAGTGAGCATCAGGCTCAACTCCAATCCGACGTCAACACACTGAAGGCTCAAGTCGGAGCACCAACGCCGAATCGTGACATTGTCAATTTGGCGGGCCGCTCTATTCGAAACGTGCTTGAGGGTGCTGCTGGTGGAATGATATCTTCCACCGCCTCACCTAACCTTCCCGTGCTGATAGAGTTGGCGAAGAGTTTATTTGGCTAGACCGATTGGTCATATGATCTGAACAGTGCCCGATTGATGCCCTCGGCAGCCTGTTGTTGCATGCTCGGCAAGACGTGCGAATACGTGTCGAGCGTGATGGCGATGTTGGAATGTCCGAGCCGCTCGCTGACGATCTTCGCGTGCATGCCTTCACCGTCACGAAGAGCGATGAGAGAGCACCGACCGATTGGTCGGTGTTGTTGTTTGTGTTGGGTACAGGGGCAAGTTCGACGCTGAAGGTGGGACGGCCTGACCGCAATGACTGCGGTCAGGCCGTTTTGGTTAGGTGGAGGTTCCGCAGCCGAGGACTGAGCGGATGTGGGCGGTGTGGGTATAGAGCAGGTTGGCGTCCTGCTGGGTGATGCGGCGGCGGGAGACCTGGGAGCGGATGTAGAGGTCGAGCGAGTGGAGTTGGAGGCAACTGAGTGATGACTGACCGGCCTTCGCGAAGCCTTCGGCGATGGAGGTGTAGGTCAGCATCTGGTTCTTGATCGAGGTTTCGGTCTTCGTGGCCTGGATTTGCGCGCGGAGCGATCCGAAGAGATCCACGACGCCGTTGATCGTGACAGTGAACGTGCCGCTCGCCTGGTTTCCGGCGTGATCGGTCGCGGTGCAGGTGACGATCGTCGTGCCGATCGGGAAGAGCGAGTTGGATGGTGGCGTGCAGACGAGTTCTGGCGACGGATCTAGGGCGTCGTTCGCAGTCGCGACGAAGGGGATTACCGCGCCGGATGGTCCGGTCGGATCCTGGGTGATGTCGGACGGGAGCGTGAGCGTCGGCGCGGTCTTATCGATGCGGACGATGACGCTGTTCACGGCTTCGATGTTGGTCGCGGCATCGACGCTGAAGAATCGGACGGTGTGTTCACCGTCGGTCGTCAGCATGAACGGGCCAGTGTAGACGTTGCAACTGCTGTCCATCGGATCATCGCAGGTGGCGTCGTTGACTGAGTAGTAGATCTGGTCGGCACCGATACCGTCGGCGTCCTCCGCGCTGAGTGTGACTTCGACATCAAATCGGGTCCACTCGCCGAAGGTATAGGTGTTGCCGTTCGCGGTGGCTGACGCGGTTGTCGTCGGAGCCGAATCGTCACGCAGGACAGTGATTGCGTAGTCCTCGACTTCGCCGCCGGCAATCTCTCCCACCGGGGAGACGACGATTCCCGTTCCGCACCGGAAGCGCGCGTAGGTCTGGCCAGCGACGGCGTCCGGCGGAACAGTGACTGAGTACGGCACGGCTTCCGCTACGGTTGGGACTGGTACTCCGGGAAGGATCAGTTCGCTGCTGGTGTCGCCAAAAACACCGTTCTGATTCCAGTCGATCCAGCCAGAGACGAAGCACAAGCCTGTGCCGCCGATCGAGATGGTGTAGGTATCAGTCGTGCCGACGAACAGAGAGGTCGGGAAATTGACGCCGTCTTCATCGTCCGCACAGACACCGGCTGACGTTGTCGTTCCAACAGTGGCGTCATCTGCCGTGGCCTGGGTGTTCTGCGCGAAGCCGTTATCGGCATCTACGCATGCTCCCAGGAAGGGGCCGAGTGGGTCGATGCGGTGGACGGCACCGCCGTCAAAACGGGTCGTCGCGTAGTTTCCAGGACCCTGACCTGCGCCGGAGTCCGGAGCGTCGCCAAAGTCATACATCGGGATGGGCGATGCGGCTGCGGAGAAGCCGAAGTCCAGCGTCAGGTTGGTGTCGTTGTTGCCGTCTTCGCTGGTTGGTTCACCATTGTCCTGGAGTGTGATTGGAGAACTCAGGATCAACCCAACGTATTCGTAGCCGTTGTTATCTCCGTCAACATCGTTGTCCGGATCCGGTGTCACGATGTCGCTGCTGGAGAGACCGTTGAGGGGACCGCCGGCCGCGAAGTTCGACGGAGCGATGGCAACGATGTAATCACCGGGTGAGAGGTTATCGAAGCGGTAGCGTCCGGCAAAGCCGGAGATCGTCGCACTCGACGTCGAACCGGCGAACTCATCTGCTTGCGGTAGTTCGTCACCGTTCGCGTCGCGATAGAGGTCGAGGCGAACGCCGTCGATTCCATTCTCGCCGTTTTGTGGCTCGAAAACGCCGTCGTTGTCGGTATCGTTCCAGACCTGGTCGCCGAGTGCGAGCGTTCCGGTTGGCGTGATGAATCCGGCATCGGCCGCATATGCATCACCAGCGCCAGTGAAGGTTGGCAGAGCGATGCCGGTGGCTGGATCGGCGTCGGAGTCGGTGGTATCTGGGCCTGCGTTCTGCGTTGTGAAGCCGGATGCTGACGCTGGCTGGATGAACTGGACGAAGTAGTCTGCCGCCGGGTCCAGGCGCTCGAAGTTGTAGTATCCGGGGCGGTCTTCGCGGTCGTCGCCGGTTACGGTGGCGCCGATCAGGGTGTCGTCACCGGTTGGCTCCGGGATGCCGTCACCATCGTCGCTGTAGAGGCGAACGGTGATGCCGTTGGCGCCGTCCGTCATCGGTTCATTTTGGATGCCGTCTCCGTTGCGGTCGAACCATGTGTATCCGGAGACGGAGGCGAGGCCGTTGGGGACGAGCGGAGCGTCGATGCTGGTATTCACCTCGTTGGTAGAGAGCGTGACGACCGTGCTGCAGCCGGTTGCGGTGTTGAATGTCGAACCTTCGGCGATGTCGTAGGCGACAGGTCGGTCGATGCAGACAACGTATGTGCCGGGTGCAAGGCCGGGGAAGCGATACCAGCCCGCCTCACCTTCTGGCCCGGATGTCGTGACGGCGACGCCGATTGGGCTGTCGTCGGCTGAGCCGGGCACGCCGTCGCCGCCGGTCGAGTAGAGCCGCACCGGAACATCGTTTAAACCTGTCTCGCCGTTGTTCTGGGTGCCGTCGGCGTTGGTGTCGACGAAGACATGGTCGCCGATCACCGCGCCATCGATAGATGTGACGGTGAGGCCGATCCGCTGGGGTTCGGCAGCGAGCGAGCCGAGACCGTCAGCGCGGTCGGCCTGATAGGCGAATGAGTTGTACGCGGTCGAGCCGAGGGCCGCTCCGGCAGGTGTCGTCATCGGGATCTCGAACTGGAGGAAGTCGAATGGAAGGATGACCCGGTTGCCGAACTCGACCTTGATCGCGCGAACGCTGGAGATCGGATCGGGGACTGTCGTCGTCCAGTTGGGTGCTTCGCAACCGGTCGTTGGCCCGCCAACCTCGCCGCGGCATGGATTGCCGCTCGTGGAGTAATAGACGGTGAGTCCGGACGGAGCGACGATTGGGGCGGAGAGCGTTGGTGTCCATTCCGATCCGCGTGGAGTTGTATCGCGGACGCCGGTGTCACCAACGTGCGGCAGGATGTCGATCATGACGAAATCCATCATCGGAACGGTGCCGACGTTCTGTATCCGCAGGAGATAGGCGAACGGGCACCCTCCGACGGTTCCTGCTGACGTAGCGACGAACCCGCCGTCAGCGCAGGCTTTGACGGTTTTGCTGGAGATCAGTTGGGCGATGCCGCTGACGTTGATCGTCTCTGATTCCCGGCAGAGAGTTTCGCCCGTATCCCCGTCACCATCAAGGTCGAGTTGGTCAGACTGGGACGGTGTCGAACACCGTTGGCTGAGTCCCGGGGAATCGTGTTCGATGAGCAGGTCATTCGTGAGGGGGCCTGACTGCACGCCATTGCGGATCGATGTGGTGACGTAGATCGAGAACTGCTGGTTGACGCTGAGAACGCCGCTGCCAGGATTCCATCGCCAGCGCAGAAGCGTGCGGCCAGTGCCTCTGAAGTTCGGGATCTGCTCGAAAACCGGTTGCTCGTTCAAGCCGGTGCCCTCGGCGTCGTAGGACCACGATGAGAAGATCAGGTTTTCCGGGAGCAGGTCCGTAACAACAACATGTTCCAGCGGAACAGCGTTGCTGGACTGCGAAGCGGATCGGACGCGAAGGCGCCACTGAACTGACTGGCCCGGGTTGAATGGCCCCGTGCCGGAGACGCTTTCCTTGGCTGAGTTGAACTGGACGAACGGCCCGCTGATGTTGAGGGATTGACAGTCACTATCGCTCACGTTCGCCGGACCGGCCGTGTAGACGGCAGTGGCGGCGGCGCAGTGTTGGACGGAGTCGCCGATCGCGACTGGACCACCGGAATTGTCGGGGTTGACGAGTACACCGGTAATCGTCGGCCGCGTTATCGGGGCCATCCCTGGCTGTGCCTGGCCGTATACCCACCTGATGCGAGTGATGTATTCGCCGACAGGCAGAAATCCGTCGCTGCCGATTAGCGTCGTGTTTGTCGACGTGTTTGGTGAACTGCCCCATTCGTAAAAGGAACCAGGGGCGGTGTTCTTCTCATATAGCACGCGGACGCCGGTTGCGACGGCGAAATCAGCGAGATTGCTATAGGAGCCGGTTGTTACGCTCGCTGGCTGAAATTCGACCGGTAAGGTGGCGGTAACGACGAGGTTGTCGAGCGGGACATTTCCGGTGTTGCTGACATTCATCTCGTAGGCGAACAGCTGGCTCAGCGTCGGTGGATTCGGTGTTCCCCCTGCCATGCTGATGTCGACGGAGACCGACGGGCTAGGGTCGAACGTCGTCACGGCGTGGGTGATGGTACCTGGACCGACGATCTGAGGTGGTTCACCGAGCGCAACGACGTCGGCGACAAACATATTCGTCACGTTCGTGCCGGAGGGAAATGTCGCACTCGGGAAACTGACATTCACAAAGATGTCGCAGTTCTGGGCCGGCCCAAGTGGGACGGAGCAAGGGTTTGACCAGGTAACCGTCGCGGGTGTCCCTTCAACGCAGCCTGGCTCGCAGTCGGCTACAGGAGTTGCACCGTTGAAGACCGTACCTGGTGGTAGCGTGTCGGTGACCGGGCCGATTGAGGTCAGGTTCAGGACGCCGTTGGAGTTGGGGACGGCAATGCGAAGGCGATAGGTTTCGACCATATCAAGGTTGCTCGGGCTGGTCTGGAGGGTCTTTGTCAGCGTTGCCTGGGCGGACGCGGTGGCCGTGACCGTCACGGGCGGAGACGTATAGGTTCCGGGCGCCGCGCCGAGGTTGATGGCTTCGACGGTGTTGCTGGCCTGGGTGCTGTTAGGTGTTGAGCCGTTGGGAAAGCGGACGTTGATGGTCAGATCGCCTGCGTTGCCGGCTGGGAGCGGGCTGATCATCTGAAAGCGGACGCGGGTCCGTCCGGTGTCCATGAAATTCGGATCGACCTGAACGTTGGCGACATCACCGGTCGGAGAACTCGGGGCGGTTGAGACGTACTGGAGTTCGGCTGGTAGCAGGTCAACGACTTCGGCGTTGAGACACGGGCCGGATGTACTGGAGCACTCGTAGGAGATGTTGTACCCGAATGTCTGCCCTGTGGCGATCGTGCTATCAACACTGACCTGAATCGGTTGGACGACGATCGGCTGTGCCTGAACCGGCGGCAGCAGACCGAACACAAGCGCAATCAGCGCAAGCGAAACAACGGCTTTGAACACGAACTTCCCCCCATCGTCCTCCCGGACGGTGACCACCTGCAGTCGCAGCGTCGAGTTTCTGAATATCTGCGTACGTATACCATGGATCACATATATTGGAGTAATGTTCGTGCGAGGACAATTGTTTGGGTGTGCGGTGCACGTTGGTACTGGTTCCTGGGGGCAGTTGATGACAACGGTTGCGATGCGACTGGTTACTCGCGACTACATGCAGGTTGAACCGCTCGCCAGGCGTGAGGTCGTGCCAGCGGGGATCGATCTGACGATCGACCGATCGGTGCCGATGACCGTTTTCACGCAAGATCCAGCGGTACCAGCAGGTGAGATGTCGTTTGCGCAGTACGTGCGACGTGTCGCTGCCGGGGAGCGGGACATTGTCGGGTTGCCGCTGTTCGTGATGCGCGGGTTCCGGCAGCGATGCTTCTTTGTGCGTGAGGATTCGAACCTGTCGAGGCTCGAGGAACTGGCGGGCAAGCGCGTTGGCACGAACGGGTGGCCGGATTCGGGCAACACATGGAGTCGATCGCTGATTCGGGACGCGGGTATCGACATCGATCAGATCGAATGGTGGGTCGGGCCGACCGAGGACGTGAAAGCCAAGCGGATGACAGCAGCGGAGTTACCGGAGGACGTCCGGCCAATCGCGGACGGTACGACGCTGGTTGAGATGCTCACACGTGGTGATCTTGACGCGATCATGGTCCCGTGGCCGCCGAAGGCCTTTGCCGGTGGGACCGGGCCGATCCGGCGGTTGTTGCCGGACTTTCGCGCCGCTGAACTGGAGTACGCGCGGAGGGTCGGTTTCTGGCCGGGCTTGCACATCGTGGGGATTCGCCGTTCGGTGCTCGACGAGCATCCGTGGGTTGCGGCAAGCCTGTCCGACGCTTTCGATCGGGCGTGGCGACTGACGGCGGATCGACTCCACGTCTGGGTGGACTCGACGCCGTGGCTGCAGGACGATCTGGAGCAGATCGGCGCGATGGTTGGTCCGGACTGGCAGGCACACGGCGTCGAGGCGAACCGACAGATGATTGAGATGTTCTGTGCGGAGTTGCTGGCGCAGCGGATTATTCCGAGGCCAGTCACGGTTGAGGACCTGTTCGGGGAGTTCTCGCGGTTGAGGTCAGCGTAGATTCGGTCTTTCGTTTCGTCCGGGGCTGTTCACCACTCTGACACTGGCGGTTCGCTTCTGCCAGTTCCCCCTGTCATCCCGACGAACGGAGGGATTTCGTGGCTCGTTCGCGCCGTGATCGGTCAACGAGGACGAGATCCCTCCGTTCGTCGGGATGACAGGGGAAGCGGGACGGTATCCTCCGAGCACGTCATCCGTCAAGGTAGTTGTAGCGAACCGCTCAGGACGGCGGTGGGCTATGACACGTCCTGAACGAGTGCGACGTTCAGGGTGACGTTGACCTTGTCGCCGACGACGACACCGCCGGCTTCGATGGTGCCGTTCCAGTTCACGCCAAAGTCTTTGCGATTGAGCGACGTCTCGGCGGTAAAGGCCGCGCGGCGTTTACCGAAGGCGTCCTGCTCCATCAATCCTTCGAACTCGGTGTCAAGGACGATCGGCTGGGTCACGTCACGGATTGTGAGATCGCCGTAGATCTTGAAGGTGTTGTTGCCGCTTGGCTCGACTTTCGTGCTTCGGAACGTCATGTCGGGCCACTGGTCGGCGTTGAAGAAATCGTTGGTGCGCAGGTGGTTATCGCGCATCTCGTTGAAGGTTGTGATTGACGAGGAGTCGATGCGCGCCTCGACGGTAGCCGATTCGAAGTTCTTCCCGTCCCAGTTCACGGTTCCCTCGACGTTCTGGAACATCCCTTTGACGGTTGAGATCATCATGTGCTTGACGCTGAACTCAACATTCGAGTGTGCGCTATCGATCGCCCAGGCCGTCGCCGTACTGGTCTGTGCGTTGGCCGCGGTGCTCATTGGCTTCCCTCCGTGCTGGATCGCTCCATCGCGCTCGTCGCGCGCAGTACCGGTGGCCCCGCAGAATGCTTGCCGTTGCGCCACGGCGGGTTGCCGTCGCTACTCCGCACCTGTCCGAAGGGACTGGTCGTTCGCCCGTCCACCTGCCAGCGGAGGTTCTGAACCGGGGACCGGTGGATCGCGATGATGGACAGCGTATCGTGTGAGCGTCCACTTCGAGGTGGACGACGTTCCTGAATCACGCTGCAATGGCGCGGCGTTGTTGGAGGTCGGATGGAACACGACGTGATGGCCGAACTTTTTGAGGCTCCGTTGTCCGCTGAGGCCGTCATCGCCATCATCGCGAACGATCTGGCGCAGATGACTGAGGCGCAACTTGCCAGCCTGCTGACGAATTTCTTCCTGGAAGGCCCGAGTCCGGTTGCTGACGCGATTGTGCCGCTGGCGCGACGGGAATTGGGCATTCGACGGCTGATTACCGCTGTCGAAGGGATCGCAGCAAACGTCTAAGCGGGCGGCGATACCGCCCGCTCAGTCAAGGCTAGTCTCGAACGATGAGGACCGCGTCGTAGTAGGCGGTCAGGTACGACGACTGGCCGTAGCGCATGACGAAGACGCCCCAGGTGCCACTGGCGATCGAGTCGTCCGCGAAGGACGCGACATCGACTTCGTTGATCTGCAGCACAAACTGATTCCCGACTGCGGCGAAGATGACCATGTTGTACTCATTCGGGACGATCGCGTCGGAATACTGGAGCGGAACGATTTCGCTCCACTCGCCGTTGACAATCTTCCAGCAGGTGAACTCCTGCGAGTTGGCGATATGGCACTCGTACATGCTGCTGGTGCCGTCGGCGTTCTCAACCCGCCGCCCCATGACTCCAGCCGCACCGTCTCCATCGACCCGGACACTGACTGCGACCGCGCCGTCGGAGAGGTCATTTGTCCCATTGGGGTATGAGAAGACGTTGTAGCCGCTGGGGTCTGTCGACTGGATATCGACGACGTAGTTCCCATCTGCGATCTGGGTGGTGAAGTCGGGCTGATCGGCGCTCGTAAACCACATCGAGGTGTCTTCGCCCTCGACGAAGTCCGAACTGACCAACGTCGTGAACTCGCCGTCGTCGGTTGCCGGTGTCGGGATGGTAATGATCCCAGAGGTCGGCGTCGGCGCGTTCTGTATTGGACGAGTGACAACAATCGGCGCACGCGTCGAGGTTGGCTCGGACGGCGGATCGGTCGGAGTTGGTTCGACCGTTTCGGTCGCCGTCGGTTCGACGACGGCTTCGGTCGTTGCGGTCGGGTTATCGGCAGCATCTGTTGGTGTTGGCTCTTCGGCAGCGTCGGTCGCGGTAGCGGTCGCGTCGACGACCGCGAGCGTTGTTGGCGTTGGGCTCGGGTCGTCATCATCGCCGCCACCCAGCACCGCGGCACCGACGGCACCGACGATGAGCAGCGGAATAACCGCAATCAGCACCCACTTGAGCCAGCCTGGACGGCTGGATTCTGAGGTTGGTGTTGGGGTTCGCGGTGGTGCCGCGCTGCCGCCGCCGCTCAGTGGTTGGGCGGTAACGGGCGGCTTGGGCTCGACCATTGTGGTCGTCGGTCCCGTCGTTCGCGGTCGGGCTGCGGCAGATGGTGCTTCGGCGACCGTTGCCTGCGCGGGTGGTGTCGGTGTTGGTGGCGTGTCGGCCAGGGTCGCAGCAGCGGCGGCCGGCATTGGCTCGTCGCGGCGATACTGCTGATCGGGCAGGGTTTCGGCGGTCGCGACGGTCGGTAACTTGACAGTCGCGCTCTCCTGCAGGTCGCGAACGAAGTTCGTGACGGTCGGGTAGCGGGTGGTCGGGTCCTTTGCGAGGCCGCGACGGATGACCGGCTCCAGCGTGTCAGGCAGGCTCCCATCGCCGGTGTTGATGGACGGTGGCTCCTCTTCGAGATGCTTCTGGAGGAGGCCGACGGGAGTTGGTGCCTGGAATGGGACGCGCCCGACGAGCATTTCGTAGGCGACGACGGCGAGAGCGTACTGGTCGGCGGCCGGTCCTGCTGCTGATGTCGCCAGGAACTGCTCGGGGGCCATGTACTCTGGCGTCCCCATGACGGCGCCGGTCGCGGTTGCGCCAGCCACATCTTCGAGTTTGACGAGGCCAAAGTCGGTCAGGAAGACCTGCCCGTTGTCGTCGATGAGGATATTGCCGGGTTTGACGTCACGGTGGACGAAGCCGCGCTCGTGAGCGTAGGTGAGGGCCTGGCCGACGGCGTTGAGGATGTCGAGCGAGCGCTCGATGCTCATCGGCTTGCCCTGCTCGCGGGCGGCGATCAACTCGTCGCGCAGGCTGTGGCCGGTGACGAGTTCCATGATCATGTAGACGTGATGCTCGGCGATACCGAAGTCGATGACGCGCACGATGTTGGGGTGATTGAGTTGGGCGAGGGCGCGGGCTTCGCGCTGGAAGCGCTCGCGGAAGCCGGGATCGTCGCTCAGGTGTGGGTACAGGATCTTGATCGCGACCGGGCGGTCGAGCGACTCCTGGTAGCCCTCGTAGACGACGCCCATGCCGCCGCGCGCGATCATTCTGCGCACGACATAGCCGCCGAGGCGCGTGCCGACTAATCCCTCAAAGTATCCCGACATGCTAACGGTTCCCATTCCACGCCGCTTCGTTGCGGCGCACCTGCGCGGATCGTTGCGTTACCGGACGCCTGATGGTACCCGAGATTCGCATTCTAGCACGGCACCGGTCACTCAGCGTTTGCGAGCCGGTTCGCCCGGTCGAGTGCGTGCCAGTAGGCCTTGTCTGCGTAGTGGACGAGGGTGTTTTCGAGGCTGCGCAGGATCAGGTCGCCCTCGGCCGAGTGTGCTCCAGCGGTGTGTGCGACGGCCTCGGGCAGGCCGGCTGTCAGGGCGGCGTGGACGCCGTAGACCGAGTGACGGATGGCAGGGTAGCCGGATGCGCCGATGTCCTTGAGCCAGCGCTCCTGATTGCCCGGGCTGAACTCGTAGGGCTTGCCGACGTCGTGACAGAGTGCACATGCCCAGAGGAGATCGCGGTCGATGCCGATGTCGCCGTGAACCTGCTCGAGTCCATCAGCGAGTCCGTGGGCCATCCGGGCGACGCCACGGATGTGGTGGGTCTGGGTGCCGTCGATCAAGACAGGCGTGGTCGGGTTGCCGGAGGCGCGAATCTCCTCAATGGAGGTGAACTCACTCTGGCTGAGCGAGTAGGCCCACGCCTCGACCACGCGATCGCGCAGGTCTGCGGCGGTGATCTGCTCGAGTTCAGTCGCGAAGCTCGCTCGAACGGACTCGCGGAATGGGTTCAGGTCGACCACTGCACACTCCTCGGGCTGCTGGTGAAACACACACAATGGTTGCGTCATCACCATCCTGTCTGGTTTCGTCCATCGTACATCGGAATCGAGCGGGTTGCGATGTATGCTGATTGTCACAAGGCAGTTCAGGTATGGAAAGGTACTGATGTGACGCAGGGAACGGGTGAGGAGCCGAGGTCGTACTGGCACGCAACGTCGGAGTTGCTGGTGCCTGAGGCCGATCTGCCAGAGTCTTCTGAGGTCGTCGTTGTCGGCGGCGGCATGCTGGGCATCTGGACCGCGTACTGGCTGGCGCGGGGTGGCGCGGAAGTGACACTTGTCGAGCGCACAGCGGTAGCGTGGGGTGCGACCGGTCGCAACGGCGGGTTCGTCGGTGGCGGCGTGGCCGAGGGGCTCAGTGGCGCGATTGAGCGGGTCGGTGAGGCGGACGCATGGGCCGTCCAGGGGATCGCGGCCGCAGGACGGCAAATCGTCCGCGAGGTTGTCGCCGAAGAGGGGATCGACTGCGACTATCGCGTGTCGGGGACGATCGGCCTGGCGTTGAGCGACGACGAGATGGAAGGTATCCAGCGATCGGTCGCGTTGCTGGCCAGTCGGGGCTATGAGGCGCAGGTGATGGATCGCAAGCAACTGAGCGAGTTGATCCTGACCGAGTTGGGACCGGACATCGCTGGCGGTGTGTTCCACCCAGGGAACGCGATGCTGCATTCGGCGCGCTACCTGCGTGGGGTTGCTGAGGCGGCCCAGCGTCACGGCGCGAAACTCGTGATCGCGAGCGTCGAGCGGCTGGAGTCGACTGGCGATGGCACCGATGTCGTGACCTCGCGCGGGACGATCAAGGCTGGGAAGGTCGTGGTCGGCCTGAATGCGTGGACCGATGAACTGCTGCCTGACCTGGCGGGGCTGATCGTGCCGGTGCGCGGGCAGATTCTGGCCTATGAGCCGCTGCCACCGGTCTTCCTGACAGGCGTCGGCGCCGAGTTCACGCCGACTGGCGAGTACTGGCAGCAGACGCTGGATGGCTCGATCGTGCTGGGCGGATGCCGCGCGAACGCTCCGGGCGGAGATATCGGTGTTCGCGAGATGGTACCGACGGACGGCGTGATCGCGTCGATCGAAGGGATCTTCCCGAAACTGTTCCCGGGTCTCGAAGAACTGCGCGTGGCGCGGCGTTGGGCCGGGTTGATGGCGTTCACGTCCGATTACCTGCCGGTGGCGGATGCCGCGCCGGGGATGGAAAACGTCTGGTTCGCGGGTGGCTTCTGCGGCTCCGGCATGTCGTTCGGGCCCCGGATCGGGCAGTTGCTGGCCGAGTCGGTCGCGGCTGGCGAGACTTCGCCGACACTCTCGCCACTGCGGATGGACCGGCCGTCGCTGGGACCGCTGGTCGCGTCGTAGGATCGGTTCAGTATCAAGAGACGGGGCCGGTATTGTACCGGCCCCGTCTTTGCTGTCTGGTCAGGCTTCGACCCTGGACGGTGCATCCGTCGACGATCGGACGCGCTCGCGTTCTTCTTCGATGAGGTTGCGGCGCAGGATCTTGCCGGACGTCGATTTCGGGACGGATTCGACGAAGTCCAGCAGGCGGATCTTCTTGTATGGTGCAACGTGTTCGGCGACGTAGGCGATCAGGTCGTCGGCACTGACCTCGTCCTTGCGGACGACGAACGCTTTCGGCACCTCGCCGCTCTCCTCGTCGGGGCTGCCGATGACGGCGGCGTCGGCGACGGAGGGGTGGGTCAGCAGGACGGCTTCGAGTTCGGCCGGCGCGACCTGATAGCCCTTGTACTTGATCAATTCCTTGAGTCGATCGACGATCGTGAAGTAGCCATCCTCGTCTACCGAGGCAATGTCGCCGGTGCGTAGCCAGCCACCATCGACGATGGTGACGGCGGTCGCCTCCGGGCGATTGAGGTAGCCGCGCATGATCTGCGGGCCTCGGACCCAGAGTTCGCCATCCTGATCCGGGCCAAGCGGGAGAAGTGTTTCGGTATCGACGATCATCGCTTCGGTGTTGGCGGCCAGCAGTCCGATCTTGCCGTCCTTGACGCCATCATCGGGCGTCAAGTGCGTGACCGGGCTGGTTTCGGTCATGCCGTAGCCCTGCTTGATGATGCAGTCCAGTCGTGTTGAGGCCGCCCGCGAGAGGTCCGCGCCGAGCGGTGCCGCGCCGCAGAAGATGACCTGCAGGCTGCTCAGGTCGTAGTTCTCGACAATCGGGTGCTTCGCGAGGGCGAGGACGATTGGCGGGACGAGGAATGCGCGCGTGACGCGATGCTGCTGGATCAGTTCCAGGAACTGCGGCAGGTCGAAGCGTGGCATCGTGACGAGCGTCGCCCCCTGCGAGAGACCGTGGTTCATGATGACGCTCATGCCATAGATATGGAAGAACGGCAGGACGGCGATGACGACATCGTCGGGCTTGATGACCTGCTCGTTGACGGCGATTTGCGCATCCTGGGCGACGAGATTGCGGTGGGTGAGCATAACGCCCTTCGGGAGGCCGGTCGTCCCACTGGAGTAGGGGAGGACGGCCAGGTCCTCGTCGGGGTCGATGTCAATGGTAGGAGGTTCACCGCCAGTGACGGCGAGTTCGGAGATGGAGGCAACACCGGGCGCGGTGCCGATGACGTAGACGTTGTCAGAGGGCAGTTCGGCGCTCTGGGCGGCGGCCAATGCTGCTTCAAGGAGCGGCGGTACCGTGACGAGGAAGCGCGCGTTGCCGTCGACGAGTTGCGAGGTGAGTTCTCCCGCCGTCAGGAGTGGATTGGCGGTCGAGACGACGCCGCCAATCGAGATGACGGCGTGGAAGACGACTGCGTACTCCGGAACGTTCGGCGCGTAGACCGCAAGGACGTCGCCCTTTTTCAGACCACGGTCAGCGAGACCGGCCGCGACGGCACGGATCTGGCTGGCGAGTTGGGCATAGGTCACAACCCGGCCGGTCGGGCCATCGATGATGGCTGGCCTATCGCCGAGGTCTGCGGCCCGGCGCATGATGACCGGTGTCAATGCACTGTCGGGAATGTCGGCTGCCGGGAACGGACTCCGGTGGATAAAGGCGTCGTGGTCGGTCAATGGATTGAGGTTCATCGGGAGATCCTTTCCTGCGAAGAGGCGCCGGGGCCAATCACGACGGATCAACGGTGTAATAACGGTCTGATGTGGTCAGCGTGGTTGGTCGATAGTAGGTGCGAGCGATTGCGACTGTCAAGGATGCTGGAGTTGTCCCGTATGATTCCGAGAGGTGGACTCCGTGGCGAGTGAGGGAGGCACAATGGATGGGCAATTCGACGGGATGGAGTACGGGCAGGGCTACTACCCATTTCGGGAACTCGTCAACGATGTCCTCTCGCCGGGTGCCGTCGGCACGCTGGAACAACTAACGCCGCGCATCCTCGAAATCTACGGGCTGGATACGTTACTGGACCGGCAATTGCCGTTGGATCTGCGTGAGGAACACGCCGAGCGACTGGTGACGCGGATCAAGCGGGTCGTCCGGTTGCTGCCTGCCGATATCTCACCGATGCCCAACGAGGTCTTTACCGCGATCGAGTTTCTGCTGTACGAGATTGACGGTGAACCAGTTCGAATCGGCGAAGCGATCCTGCGGCTGGAGATTCTCGCCGATGAGATCCGCTCGCGTCCGCTGTTGCACGATATGTTGATGGGGCGGGCGAATTAGCGGCGCGTGATGCGTGATGCGTGATGCGTATTGAGTGACGCGATGGGTGGTGTTCACTCCGCGTCCCACGTCCCGCGTCCCGCGTCCCGCCGATTCATTCCTCATCGAAACTCAGTGTGATCTTCAACCCCGGTGTGCCGGCGATGGCGGTGGGGTAGACCTCGCGTGCGATGGATTCGAGGGCGGGGAGGTCGGCGACGCTGGGGCTGAAGTGGGTGAGCCAGAGGTTGCGGACGTTGGCGTCGGCGGCGATCTGGGCGGCCTGGCGGGCGGTGAGGTGGCCGCGTTCTTCGGCGCGCTCGGCTTCGCTGTCGTCAGCGTACATCGATTCGCAGACGAGGATGTCACTGTCTGCGACGAACGGCGCGATCCCGTCGAACGCGCTGGTGTCGGTGACGAGTGACACGCGCAGGCCACGGCGCGGGGAGCCGAGCACCTGATCGGGTGTGACGCCGTTGACGGTCTCGCCGCGCTGGAGGCGGGACCAGTCCGCGACTGGGATGCCGAGGTCGGTGGCGCGGGTCGCATCGAAGCGTGGTGCGCGTGGGAGGTCGAGCCGGTAGCCGAGGCAGGACATTCGGTGCTGGAGTGCGAGGGTCGAGACGGTGAGGTCGGGTTCGATCGAGAATGACTCGCCGCCAGCGAGTTCGACCACACGCAACTCGTAGGGCAGCCGGCCAACGATTGCCGTCAGGTGGCTGGCGATGGCGTAGGTGTTCTCCGGGCCGTAGATTGTGACGTGTTCGGTGCGGCCAGAATGGGCGATCTGGAACAGGATGCCCGGCAATCCAGCGACATGATCGGCGTGCAGGTGGCTCAGGAGGATCGTGCCGGTCGTCCGATAGGCGAATCCCGAGTGACGCCAGTTGACCTGCGTGTTTTCACCACAATCGAACAGGATCGTCTCGCTGCCGATGCGGAGGAGCGTGGCCGACAGCGGTCGGTCCGGCAACGGCATCATGCCGCCGTTGCCGAGCAGGCAGAGGTCGATCATGCGCGGGAATCGGGAGTCGGGAATCGGGAATCGGAGGTAGGAATCATGGTGCGTGGAATAGGTAGCGTGTCGGCTACCCAGCCCCGAAACCCAGTTCCCGACTCCCGATTCCCGCGCTGCACTAGTCGTCGTCCGTGTGTGCGTGGACGGTTCCGGCGGCTTCGAACTCGCGGGCGCGGCTGATGGCCTGCTGGATGGCTTCGGCGGGGAGGGTGGTTGGACCACCGATGATGTTGGCCATCAGTGAGAACTGAGCGGCTTCTTCGAGAATGAAGACGAGGTGCGTGGCGGACTCGATCGTCTTATCCCAGACGAGCAGGCCGTGGTTGGCCAGCAGGCAGGCTTTGTTGGTGTCGTTGACGATGTCGATGATGTTGGAGACGGATCGCTCGGAACCACGCGGGCCGTAGGCGGCGACCTGAACCGGTTCGGTGATGTCGAAGCGGACGAGGGCTTCGTAGGTCGGCTCAATCGGCTTGTTGGCGATTGCGTAGGCGGTGACGTAGGGCGAGTGAGTGTGGATGACGGAGCCGACGTCTGGGCGACGTCGGTAGACGGCGGCGTGCATCTGGACAATCTCGTTCGAGGCTGGGTCGATGCTGCCTTCGAGAAGATCGCCCGACAGATTGAACAGCGCGAGTTGGTCGGTGCGCAGACCTGCCAGCGCGCCGACGGCGGTCAGGATGAAGCGCTCGCCATCGGGCAGGCGGACGCTGATGTTGCCGTGCTGTGAGTGCGAGAGGACGGCGTTTCCGGCGACGAGCCGTTGCGCGGACCAGACGATCTTCTCGGCCCACGGTTGGAGTTCGGCTGACCAGGTGTGCGATGGCATTGGTGGCGCTCCGTCCGGTGGTTCGTGACGCGTGACGCAGGAAGCGTGACGCGCGACGGGAAAGCGGATCAGCACGATTACATTACCACGAACGAATCCTCGTCATGCGTCACGAACCGCAAACACCATCTCGTGCTGGCGCATGACTTCGTTCCAGCCGAGGTCGTAGAGGGCAGGCAGGGCGTTGCTGGCTTCCGGTTCGTTGACGATCGAGATGGACTTGCCTGCTTCGCGCTGGATCAGGGCGACGAGGAGTGTCTGGGCGGCGTCGTGGTCGATCGCGGCCAGGTCGGCGATGCGGACGGAGGCCAGGTCGGGACTGAGGTAGACGGCCATCGCGAGTGGCGCATCTATAGGGCCGACGGCGAGCCCGATGAGTTTGTCGTCGTGGACAAGGCTCGGCGCGGCATGCTGCCAGGATGGCGGTTCGGGGGCCTGTGGCCGGTTGGTCAGGAGCAGCTTTGGATCGGCGGGCCTTGCTGCGGACGTGTTCACGTCGAGGGACGTCGCGTCCGAGCGGCGGACGAGGATGAGCAGGTCACGGTGGTGGATAAAACCGGCTTTCTCGTAGGTGCGAATCGCGGCGGTGTTGGTCGTGATGACTTCCAGGACGATCTCGCGAAGTCCGATTGACTTTCCGCGTTGGAGGACATCCTGGATCAACTGATGGCTCAGGCCGCGACCGCGATACGGCTTAGTGATCCCGAAGCCGCCGACCCAACCGCGGTCGCCACGAACACCGAGCATCGCCATGCCGATCAGTGATCCGTCGTCATCGAGCCAGAGCGGGGAGTGTTCGAGGGCGATGTCATTGTTGTCGATGTGGTGCTGCACCTGTTCGGGCGAGATGTTGACGGGCATTACGTAGTCTTCATAGACGGCGTTGAAGGCGTCGGCGATGGCGGGTGTGTCGATGGTGCTGAGTGTGGTGTGTTTCATGGTCTCCCCTTCCTGCGTTGGGGGGTGATTGTAGTGCAGGCCGCAACCGACTCCCTGTTTGTGATCCTGACGAGCGCACCACCCCGGATGTGTCGGGTTGCATGTGCCTATTCTCCCTATCATCCCGACGAACGGAGGGATCCCGTCCTCGTTCGCGCCTCGATCGGTCAACAAGGACGAGATCCCTCCGTTCGTCGGGATGACCGGGGGGAGTGCGTTGGCAATCGTCGAACCCACGTGCCGTCAAGATCATTGTCGTGGACGACTGAGCGAAGTCGATGGGTGATAAAGAGGGGTACTGAGGATCTAGAGCGTGCTTCATAGTGATTGCGACGGGACGGAGTAGCCACAGCCGGTGAACCAGCCGCGGGCATCGGCGGGCGTTATCTGATTCAGGCCAGTCGCGATAGCCGCATCGAGCGCCTCGCT
>Ga0180215_1000563_pt1 | contig 46176 bp, 37 predicted proteins | sample eDN3rd37CBELigBY_FD_128871 | JGI IMG/M metagenome (GOLD analysis project Ga0180215, IMG submission 128871) | Enriched backyard soil microbial communities from Emeryville, California, USA - eDNA 3rd pass 37_C BE-Lig BY (version 2) (version 2) | ecosystem: Environmental > Terrestrial > Soil >... | reverse complement strand
ATAACGTAGTCATATCATTACTACTTTTCTACATAATTGAACGCCACTGATTCATACTTAATACTCATCAAAAAGTTGACCTTTCTTTGTTCTTCATACCTTTAATATGAAGAACTGAACCGAGGAGGAAATATCAAAATGAAAAAGAAATTAGGACTAATTGTAGCATTAGTAACAACTGTTCTCTTATTATCCGGTTGTTCTGCAGCAGAAACCGAAGGTCATTGGTTCCATGATTACATTGTTCACCCATTCATTTTATCCATTAAAGTAATTGGGAACTTTTTTAATAGTTATGGTTTAGCTGTTATCGTGATTACCATCATTTTAAGAACCATTCTTTTACCATTTGCTCTTAATACAGCGAAAAAGCAAAAGGTCATGAGAGAAAAGATGGAAATCATGAAACCAGAAATGGAAGAGATCCAAAAGAAAATTAAAAATGCAAAGACAAAAGAAGACCAAATGAAAGCCCAACAAGAGATGATGCAGTTATATCAAAAACATAACTTTAACCCTCTTGCTATGGGATGTTTACCAATGTTATTACAAATTCCAATTTGGTTAGGATTATATTGGGCAATTCGTTTATCTGATGAAATTGCACATAGTTCATTCTTATGGTTTAACTTAGGTCAAGTCGACTACATTATGGCGGTGCTAGCTGGTATTTCTTATTATTTCCAATTTAAAGTTTCCATGATGAATTCCCCAATGCCTGTAGAACAGCAACAGCAAATGAAATTAATGGGGCTATTATCTCCAATTATGATTTTAATCGCGTCGATTACAATGCCTTCAGCACTTGCTTTATATTGGTTTGTCAGTGGTTTCTATCTAATTGGTCAAACATATTTAACAAAAGTACTTTATGGAACTTCACCTGCTCCAGCATCAGCAACTGCAGCAACTGGAACAACTACAAATACTTCAAACAAAAATAAAAAGAAATAAAAAATAGAGAGCTATGCTAAGCTCTCTTTTTTCATATATTAATGATGATGTTCCTTTTCATCTTCCTCTACATTAGTATAATCTTCTAATGTAACTCCTCCAACGCTAATTTGAGTTACTGGCATCACATGAGTACTTCTTGCCGTTACATGTGCTTGTATGTGATATAATCCTTTTTGGTCAAATTTATATGTAATCATATAGGTACCATTTTCATGTTCCTTAAAGTGAATTTTTACACTATTGTCTTTCTTTCCTTCTTCCCAAATTTCAAACAAAACTTCATGAGCATCTTGAACCAATTCTTCGCCATCTTTTACTGTTGCCTTAATCTCTATCGATTCACCGATTTCTGCACTTTTTGGTACTTGTAAGTCAACTTTTAAAGGCTCTAAACTCCCATGTTTTTTATGATCTTCATTTTGAGAGCAACTTACAAGTAACAATACGACTAATAAATAGATGAATATAAAGTATATTTTTTTCGACATGACCATTCTCCCCTCCATAAACAATTATAGAAACAATTTTATGTAAAGTAAAATAATAAATAGCATAATCAAAACAATGAAAACACTCTTAATTTAATATATATTTTTCGCTAACTCTTCCACAAATTAAGGATATATATTATAGTTAAATATGGGATTATAATTTTACCAAATATATTCTATTGATAAAAAAGTTAAGAAATAAGGAGAAATATGATGTCAAAAAGAATTATTATTCTCATTATCGGTTTAATAGCACTCATAAGCATTTCAAGTTTTGCAGTATATCAATATGTTCAAGAACAAAATAAAAAGGCCGAAATGGTTTATACTGTGGTAAATAATGAATCAAGAGAAATCTCACAGCCATATTATAAGTCATGGGAACAAACCGTTACACTTGGTGCGATTGGTGATATATTGATTCATGACTGGGTTTATGAAGATGCACAAAAAGGAAATGACTATGATTTTAAACCAATGTTTCAATATATTAAACCTACTTTATTAAAACCAGATGTATTAGTAGCCAACCAAGAAACCGTTTTAGGTGGAACTGAAATTGGATTATCAAGCTATCCTACATTCAATAGTCCTTATGAGGTAGGAGATGCATTAATTGATAGTGGTGTTGACATTGTAACTACAGCTAATAACCATACATTAGACCGTGGAGAAAAAGCGATTATGAATGCTATCGCTTATTATGAGAGGGTCGGACTCCCTTATGTTGGTCATTTTAAAGATTTTGAGGATCAACAAAAGTTAAGGATACTAAATGTTAAAGGTATCAAGTTTGCATTCCTTGCTTATACATATGGGACAAATGGAATACCTGTACCACCAGGAAAAGAATACCTTGTGAACTTGATTGACACTGATGTGATGAAAGAAGAAATTGAAAGAGCTAAAAAAGAAGCCGATGTGATTGTGATGAATATTCACTGGGGCAATGAATATCAAAGATATCCTTCAACACAACAAAAAGAATTAGCAAAAGAATTAGCTGAGTATGGAGTAGATATTATTATTGGCCATCACCCACACGTTCTCCAACCAATGGAATGGATTGAAAATGGAGATCGAAAAACTTTTGTTATCTATTCTTTAGGTAACTTCCTCTCTGGTCAAATGTGGGATTATAAAGATATTGGTGGTATGATTCAGCTTGAAGTTACGAAAAAAGTAGAAAATAATAAAACGACAATTGAGATTTTTAACCCTGAATTTTATCCGACATATGTCTCTAATAAGAAATTAAGTACTTATCGTATTGTTCCTTTACAAAATGCGGGTGACTTTGGCCTGAAAAATGCAAAGGCAACATATGAAGAAATTATGAAACATATGTTCCAATGGATTGAAGAATAGAAATAATAAAAAGCGAGACATTTAAGTTATTGTCTCGCTTTCTTTTTTTCCTTCCTAAAAATAGGATGATGATCTAGTAATCCTTCTAGTTGCAAAATTCTTTTTTCATGAGGACCTATCAAATCAAAATGAGAGTAACCATCTTTACGATTATGGATCCATTCTTTCTTTAAACCGTATTTTCTTCCCCATTCAATAAGTGTATCTAAATCATTGCATCCTACTTTTGTAACAGTTTTCGCTTCAGGAAATCTCTCATCATACCAGTAATGGGTTAAAAAGGCGATTTCTCCATTATCAATTTTTCTTTTCCATTCCATTAATTGCTCTCTTTTAAGTCCAAATGCCATTTTATTCCCCCTACTCTAAGCACATGATCTGTTTTTACTTTTTCTTCGCCTTTTCATATGCTTCATGCCAGTTTGAAAAATATTTATTCACCCGAATTGGACGGAATGTATCTTTTTTTACACAGACATGTTTGGAAAAACCAGTTGCCGATAATTCTCCCGTTTCTTTATAAATTTCATATCCATACGTTATCCGTAAACCATCATAATCTTCAATCCAAGTTTTAATGGTTACTTCTTCCCCATATAAACATGGTTTTTTATATGATATTTGAATATCAAGTACAGGCGCTAAAATTCCATCCTTTTCCATGTCAGCATATTTAAATCCTAAATCTTCTATTAAGTCTGTTCTTCCAATTTCCATCCAAACTAAGTAATTAGCATGATAGACAATCCCCATTTGATCAGTTTCTGAATATCTTACGCGAACTTTTGACGTTGATACTTGCATTTTCTACTCACCCTTTTTCAATAAATGATAAGCTGCTTCTATATCTTTTACGGTTAGCACATTAACATTCATTTCGTCAATCGTATCGTTTTCTTCTATTAATCTAAGTGCTTGTTGTTGGATTGCTTCATGGATGATATTTTCAGCATATCGACCATTTCCTTTAACAGGATGAAGCATTAATTCTTTTCGAATAAACTCAACTGCTTTTGAATCAAGTTCATATGCGTATTTTTTTGAGTAAAGTTCCATAATTAATATCAATTCATCTACATTATAGTCTGGGAAGTAAAAGAATTTCTTGAAGCGGGATTTAAGTCCTGGATTACTTTCTAATAAGTTGTCCATTTCATTTGGGTAACCAGCTAAAACCACAACAAGATTTTCTCCATGCTTCGTCATTTCCTCAACTAATGTATCAATCGCTTCTTTACCAAAATCACTATTATTCCCACGGAACAATGAATATGCCTCGTCTATAAATAAAACTCCACCGAGTGCTTCTCTAATTTTTTTCTTTGTTTTTATCGCAGATTGACCGACATAACCAGCAATTAAGTCAGCACGACCTGCTACCACTAGATGTCCTCGTTTCAACATTCCACATTCTTTTAATAATTCGGCATAAATCTTGGCAACAGTCGTTTTTCCCGTACCCGGATTTCCGGTAAATACCGAATGTAATTGTATTGGGACATTTGGAAAATTATGTTCTCTTCGATAATTTTGCATCTTAATAAAGGAAATATAAGTTTGAACAGCTTCTTTGACTTCTTGTAAGCCAACCAATGATGCTAGTTTTTCACTAGGGGATTTACTATCATCAAAACGCTTTTTCTCTGTCTGGAAATCCTCTTTATCTAAAACTGCGAAATTTAAAAAATCAGGAAGATTTGTTTCTCTTGTTCCTTTATTGAAAATAGCTTGAGAGATAATATTTTGAACCGTCCTCGCATTCCCAAAACTCGAATCAACTCGCTCTTGTTCGATTAAGTAAGCGAGTTCTTTTTTTCCGTCTTCCGTAATAAAAAAGTCGTTATTTCTTGCGATAAGCTCTCCAATTTGCAATAATTCATCTTCCGTATAATTTGGTAATTCTATAATATTCGAAGCAGGGAATCTACTTCTTAAACCAGGATTAGAATCTAAAAATTGTCTCATTTCTTCTGGATAGCCAGCAAGAATGACAGAAAATTGACCATTGTATTCATTGCTAGACATTAACGATAATAATGTATCTATAGCAGTTTGGCCATAATCACTACTTGATTGTCCTTCCCTTTTTAAGGTGTATGCTTCATCAATAAATAACACACTACCAATTGATTTTTCGACAATACTGCGAACATTTTCTTCTGTCTGACCAACAAAAGAGCCAACCAATTGAGATCGATTCGTTTCTACCACTTCTGAACTTGGTAATACGCCAAGCTCATAATAAATTTTGGCAAGTAGTCTTGCAATTGTAGTTTTACCAGTTCCTGGATTACCTAAAAGAATCATATTTAAGCTTTGTTCGTCCTTTGTTTGAAAGCCCGCTAATTTACGCTCCTTTTGGAATTTTAAATATTTATAAAATGTCTCTATTCTTGATTTGACATTTTTGAGACCGATCATTTCATTTAGTTCAGATAATGCACTTTTTTCTTCTTCTTTCTCTTCTTGAACATCAAAATAAGAAACCCATTCCGATTGATATTGTTTGAATTGAACAATTGATTTTTGGATCATTTCAAAAAATGATTTGTTATAAAATGTTGTACTGCTAGATTCTTCATAGTCTTCAAGAATCGTTTGGAATTGAACAACTTCTTGAACAATTTTCTCTAATAGATGAATTAAACTCTTGAATATATTGGATTCATTTGAGTCAAAAACATCGCTATCTTTTTCTAATTGTTCGATTTCTTCATCAACAGTTGATAAGAATTTCTGACACATCGTTTTGTACTGATTAATTTTATTTTTTCTTTCAGTACGGTTATCAGATTCTCTTAATGGAGAAAAAGAAAGTTGGTCTAACAGAGACTTTTTCTCCTTTAAGTTGTATTGCGTTAAAAATTTCTTTGCTAAATTGTTATTAGGATCTAATTCAAATGCATGTGCCATCCATAATTTAACTAATTCCTCGCGCATTCCAATAGTAGCCATATCACGTCCAATTTCAGCGATATATAAAGATAACTCTATTTTATTTTCATTTGATAGTTTTTCATAGTTTCTAACTATATAAGTAATCTTTTTACTTAAGTCTGTATTCGTACTTACTTTTTCTTCGTTTAGAAATCTGTCTAATTTATCCATTGTCATCACTTTTCTATCTAATATTTTCATGCTCATATATTAACACAAATGTAAAGAAAATGTCGAAAGTACATTTTGAAAAAACATTAAAAAAAGGAGACCCTAAATAGATCTCCTAAAAAGTTACTTATGTTGAGCATGATATTCATCTTTAATTTCTTCGCGCATACTTTCAATACTTTCACGACGACGTTTATTTTTCTCTTCAATTTGTCTTCTTTGCGTTTCATTATTCGCAAATTGCAAAGATTCTTCAGCAGCTTCCATATTTTCAATAGTATTATGGACCATTTCCTGTAGTTTTTCTACATTGTCTGAGCGGTCATCTGGCTTTGGTTTGTTGTGATAAGTCATGATGATTAACCTCCTAAAGTTGAAAATCACTACAAGAAATATTATGAACCGCTTACAAAAAAATATATTGGAAAGTATTTCAACCTATTTAGACTTAGATTTATTCTCCTTTAGTTTGAATCACTTGTGGATGCTGACCAGATTGATCTTGCATCTTTTTCCCTTTATTTCCACCATATTTTCGTGGTTGCATACCTATATGGTCGGGTTGGTATTGATTAAAATTCTTTTTTGGGTTGCTCATCTTTATCCCTCCTCAAACATAGCATGAGTAAATTTAAGAAGGTCTATGAGCTTATATTTATGCCTTTATTTTACAAATTTCTATTAAGCATTTTTTGTACGTTTTTCTTCTAATTTCTTTTCAATTTTTTCCAGTTCCTCTTGATTTTTTAAAATCTCTAACTTATTTTCAAGAACTAAGTCAGAAAAGGAAAGTTTTTTGTTTTTTCTCATTGTTCATTCAACTCCTTTAACAGTATTATAGCAATAATTATTTCCATAAAATAAAATAATTATGACAAATTTTTGAATATTTCATATAACGAAAAGATTATTTGTATTAAAATTTAATTTTTAATTTAAATAACGGAATGAATTTCGCATTCAGTTGGAAAACAAAAATTGATTAGACTAATAAGTGATAAAAATTATTCATTTATTTATCAATTGATTACAACAAAAAAGACCCCTTGCAAAAACAAGAGGTCTAAAACTTTGTATTAATTAGCTACTTTACTGTTTTGAAGTTTTTCACGTAATACCATTTGAAGAATACCGCCATGACGGTAGTAGTCAATTTCAACTTCAGAGTCAAAGCGAACTAGAACTTCAAATTCTACAACAGATCCATCTTCTTTAGTAGCTGTAACTTTTACATAATCACGAGGTTTAACATTTTCATCAATATGAACATTAATTACTTCTGTTCCTGTTAATCCAAGTGTATCTGCACTTTCGCCATCTTTGAATTGTAATGGTAATACGCCCATTAATACTAAGTTAGAACGGTGAATACGTTCGAAACTTTGAGCGATTACTGTTTTAATTCCAAGTAAGTTAGTTCCTTTAGCTGCCCAGTCGCGAGAAGATCCCATTCCATAGTCATGACCAGCTAGAACAACAAGGCCAGTACCTTGTTCTTTATATTTCATACATGCATCATAAATAGACATTACTTCTCCAGTTGGCCAGTAAGTTGTATATCCACCTTCAGTTCCTGGAGCTATTTGGTTACGGATACGAATATTTGCAAATGTACCACGCATCATAACTTCATGGTTACCACGACGAGATCCATAAGAGTTAAAGTCTCGAATTGCAACACCGTTTTCTAATAAATATTTACCTGCTGGTGTGCTCTTACCAATGGAACCTGCTGGAGAAATATGGTCAGTAGTTACTGAATCGCCAAATTTTCCAACAACTCTTAATCCAGTTAATGGTTTTACTTCATCTGGATTTGGAGATAAGTTTTCAAAGAATGGTGGATTTTGAATATATGTTGATTTTTCATCCCAAGTATATAATGGTTCATTACTTGTTTGAATTTCGTTCCAGCGTTCATTATCATCAAATACTCTTTCATATTCTTTACGGAATAGTTCAGGAGTAACTGTTTTCTTCACATATTCATTTACTTCTTCTGTAGTTGGCCAAATATCATTTAAATAAACATTATTACCGTCTTGGTCTTGACCAATTGGATCATTTAGTAAGTCAATATTTACATTACCTGCTAGAGCATAAGCAACTACTAATGGTGGTGAAGCAAGATAGTTTGCTTTTACTAGCGGATGGATACGACCTTCAAAGTTACGGTTACCAGATAATACAGATGTTACTAGTAAATCATTTTCAGAAATGGCTTTTTCAATTTCTTCTAATAATGGACCAGAGTTACCAATACATGTTGTACAACCATAACCTACTAAGTTAAATCCAATTTGTTCTAAATATGGTAATAGTCCTGAATCTCTTAAATATCCTGTAACTACTTTAGATCCTGGTGCTAAAGATGTTTTTACAAATTTAGGTGGTTTTAATCCTTTTTCAACTGCTTTCTTCGCAACTAAACCTGCACCTAACATAACGTATGGGTTAGATGTATTTGTACAACTTGTAATCGCAGCGATTGCTACAGCACCAGTTTTCATTGTTGTTTCAGTACCATCAGATAACTTAACAACAACTTCTTTATCTAATTCAGAAGCATCTAATCCAAAACCTTGGTTACCTGCAGGAGCAGTGATTGCATTAACGAAAGAAGATTTCATTTTGGATAATGGAATTAAATCTTGTGGACGTTTTGGTCCAGAAAGATTTGCTTCAATTGTAGATAAATCTAATTCTAATACATCTGTATAAATTGGATCTTCGTTTTCTGGTGTAAAGAACATATCGTTTTCACGCAAATATTTTTCAACTAATTGAACATGTTCTTCACTGCGGCCAGTTAAACGTAAGTAATCTAATGATTCTTTGTCGACTGGGAAGAAACCACATGTTGCACCGTACTCAGGAGCCATGTTAGCAATTGTTGCACGGTCTGCAAGTGGTAATGTAGATACTCCTGGACCAAAGAATTCAACAAATTTATTTACTACACCTTTTTGGCGAAGCATTTGAGTTACTTTTAACGCAAGGTCTGTTGCAGTTGCTCCATTTGGAAGCTTACCCGTTAATTTAACACCAATTACTTCAGGAATTGGGAAATAAGATGGTTGACCTAGCATTCCAGCTTCAGCTTCAATACCACCAACACCCCAACCTAAAACACCGATACCATTAATCATAGTTGTATGAGAGTCTGTACCAACTAGTGTATCTGGATAAGCAATATATTCACCGTTTTCATCCTCTACTGCGTGAACAACACTTGCTAAATATTCTAAGTTAACTTGGTGGACAATACCAGTTGCTGGTGGAACTGCACGATAGTTATCAAATGCTTTTTGAGCCCAGCTTAAGAATTGGTATCGTTCAGCATTTCTTTGGAACTCTAAGTCCATATTCAAACGAAGTGCATCAGGTGTACCATATTTATCTACTTGTACAGAGTGGTCAATAACTAGATCAACTGGAATCTCTGGATTAATTTGGTCAGGATCTCCACCCATATCTGCCATTGCTTTTCTTAAAGATGCTAAATCAACTACAGCAGGAACACCAGTAAAGTCTTGTAAAATAACTCGAGAAGGCTTAAATGGAACTTCCGCATCTTTTACTTCTTCAGATCCCCATTTTGCTAAATTATCAACATGTTCTTTTGTGATTACACGACCATCAACTTGTCTTAATACGGATTCAAGCAAAACTTTGATAGAGTATGGAAGTTTTGAGATGTTTGCTACTCCAGCTTCTTCAACAGATTTTAATTTGTAATAGTGATACCGCTTACCATTTAGTTCAAAAGACTTTTTTGAATCATAAAGATTTTCTTTAGTCAAGCGGATTCCCCCCTTTGGCCTATTTTAAAACGAAAAGTATTTTTAGTAAAAACTAAAACTTTTCTACTAATTTCATAGTAATATAATTTTTCTTAATCGTAAATTATAAGTATGTTATCATTGGGTATAATTTTTTCTTATCAACTTTCTGTTTTATGCATTAAAAAAAGCAATCTCCATTTTCGAAGATTGCTTTCATAAAATTAGCATTTATATATGGGGCATGCAGGACTCGAACCTGCGACCCGCTGATTAAGAGTCAGCTGCTCTACCAACTGAGCTAATACCCCGTCCTTTAATACTTTCTTATATTAACATAATAATTATTGGTATTCAATGTATTTTTTCATTATAGCAGATTGTAATATCTTATAATAATTCATTGTTTTAATAAGAAAAACTAAAGAATGGCTATTCCTTGGAATAGCCTATTCTACATCCTGTTTCATTTCGTTAATCTCTCCATGATATTCATATAAAGTTTCGCGCTGAGTTTCACTTGCTACTTCTAGTGCATTCTCAATTTGTTGAATGGCCTCATTAATTTCTTGTTTAAGTTGTTTAACATAATGGCCATATTCAGGGGATGTTGGATCTAATAGCTTATGAATATTTTTTGCTTGTGCAACTCCTTGTTGTGCTGCCTGAAATGCTTGTTGTTTATCTTTATGATACGGCATTATTTTCACCTCAAAAATAGGATGTGCACTACCTGTAATTTTATTCGGATAGATTTTTCATTGTTGAACAATATAAAAATGCAGGCCCATTAAAAAGAAAGGTGGAGACATATGGTTAATAAAAATGATGGAAGAGATGTACGAAAAAATGGTTCCAAACATAATAGCGGTAGTCAACCAGAACCTTTAAGTGGTTCAAAAAAAGTGAAAAACAAAAATCATTCGAGACAAAATCGAAATGTTGGCCATGACATGTAGTCAAGGAAAAAATCGTACATTTTTCTAAACGAATTCACTTTTTTAAAATTTTAGTCGTAAATATAAATTATAGGAATATGATTATTTAAAATCCTTTCATTACTTTTGGGGGCCTGTCATGATTAACAACGAGAAACCAACATACTTTGACAGTAAATTAATGGAGGAATGGCAAGATACCTTTTTTTTAGATCCATACACGAACTATTTAGATGAAACCGTGTTTAGAATCGACTTATACGATTCTGAAACTGCATTTATCGTTGAAGCTCTTCTTCCATCTGTTCAAAAAGACAATATTGATATCTCGATAAAGAGAAATGAACTCCATATTAAAATCAAACAAATCGATCCAAATAACTCTAGTTCCATCATTTATAAAAATCGTACAGTATACTTTCCAACATCAATTCATGATTTAAAAATGGAAGCTTCCTATTTTAATAACATTTTAGAAATAAAGATTTTCAAAGAGATAAATGTAAAATAAAAAGGCTTTGAGAAATTTCTCAGAGCCTTTTACAAATTATTTTTTAGCATTTGTATGTATCTTTTCATGTGTAAAATTCCATACAATATCTTTTTCAGTCTCTAGTTCTTTAAATACTAGTGAGTATACATCAGATTTGGAACTATCAAAGGCAATTTCACCGGTGATACCTTCTCCAGGTTGAATAGTAATATTTAAATCGCCTTTAGTCTGGCTTAAAATCGCCATATCTTGCTTTTCATTATTCGCAATCAAATTAATTTGTGGTAAAGAAGTTATATGTACTGCCTTTTCACCTTTATTTTCTACACGCATTTCAATCACAACAAATTGATCTTTATTCGGCTTAATATGATCGACAACAATTTGTCTAACATTTACTAATGTTACAGTTAATCCATTAACTTGTTGTGAATCCCCAACTGAAAAACTTGACTCACTTTCTCCAGCGACATTAAAGGAGGATATTTTTTCATTAGTTGTAACACTATTTTTTTCTTCCGTTTTATCTTGAGTGTTTTTACCTACATTATTACTACTATCTACTTTATAAGAATTTAAACTCGCACTTGTTTGACATGCCGTTAAAATAAACACTAATAATACTGAGACAAAAACACCTAAAAAACCTTTTTTCATAACAATCCTCCAAAATTATTAATCTATCAACATTTTATGACAAAATTACTATAATGTAAAGTTTCATTTAGTGAAAATTTTTAAATTGTTTAAAAATTATTTTTATTTAGATATCCGTCTTTTTAAAAAACTTTGTGTAAAGTAAATACTTATCTAATCGTCTTCTATTTACTTCATAACCAATACCATATCCACTGCTAATCTGAATCTGACCATGTTGAACTGATACTTCAGGTGTTATAATATCTTCGTCCCAATATTTACTAGAAGCAGATATATCTCCAGGAATTGTAAAATTTTCCATTGAAGCAAGAGCAATATTATGAGCCCGTCCAATACCTGTCTCAAGCATTCCTCCACACCATATCGAAATACCATTATTTAAGCAGTAATCATGAATTTTAATAGCTTCGGTTAACCCCCCTACTCTTCCAATCTTTACATTTATGATTTTACCGCTCCCTAAAACATGTGCTAATCGAACATCTTCAAATGAGTGTATACTTTCATCTAAACAAATAGGCGTTTCTATTTCTTTTTGTAAATGCATTAGTTCAATGAATTGATTAGGCTTAAATGGCTCTTCTATCATCAATAATTGGTAGGGATCCAGTTCTTTTAAAAGTGGTAAGTCTTTCATCGAATATGCAGAATTTGCATCTACCATTAAAGCTAAGTTTGGAAATAAGGAACGAATTCGATCGATAACTTGAATATCGTAACCTGGCTTAATTTTTATCTTCACTCGTTTATAGCCTTCATCGACATAGATTTTAATTAAATCAATTAACTTTTCAATTGATGGTTGAATACCAATCGCTACCCCTACATCAATCTTTTTCCTTACACCACCAATTACTTTAGACAGTGGTAAGGAGTTTTGCTTAGCATAAAGATCCCAGATTGCTCCTTCAATACCAGCTTTCGCCATACTATTTCGCTGGTAAATAGAAAAGAGATTTGCCACTTCACTTGGGTGACTGAAAGATTGATTAAAAAGTAATGGGATTAAAAAATCTTCAATAATATGTTCTGCTGTCTGTATCGTTTCTTCGGTGTACCATGGACTAGAAAACGCGACAACTTCTCCCCAACCTTGAAGGTTATTTTCGTCAATAACTTCTATTAATAGAATTTCTTTTTCTTGAATCGTTTGACTGCTAGTAACAAAAGGATCTTTCAATTTCATTATTATTTTATGAAGGTTAATCGCTTTCAAATTAATCATGTAAAATCCCTCATTCTAATCATATAACAAAACTCTATTCTCTATTTTTTTGACTAATATTAAGATTTTAACATACTTTAACAACTATTAGTGTTACTTCAAGAAAACTTAACAATTATAAAATCAAGAACTAGCAAAACAATGTTAATTAAAGTAAAATCTACTCATACATATTTTTATCCATAATTTTACGGAGGTGTCCATATATGACAAATTACAAACAATATTTAGAAAACAACCGTGGAAAACATTTAGAGCAATTATCAGATTTTTTAAAAATCCCGAGCATTAGCTCCTTAAGTGAACATAAGGAAGATGTAAGAACTGCGGCAAATTGGTTAGTAGCTGAATTAGAAAGAATTGGATTAGAAAATGTAAAAGTTATGGAAACGAAAGGTCATCCTGTCGTCTACGCTGACTGGTTACATGCAGAGAATAAACCAACTGTCCTTGTCTATGGTCATTACGATGTTCAACCAGTTGACCCGCTTCACTTATGGAAAACCCCTCCATTTGAACCAAATATAAGAGATGAGAAAATTTTTGCTCGTGGTGCAAGTGATGACAAAGGTCAAGTATTTATGCACCTAAAATCTGTTGAAGCAATTTTATCAACTGAAGGTTCTCTTCCAGTAAATATCAAGTATATCTTGGAAGGTGAAGAAGAAATTGGAAGTCCAAGTCTATATGACTTCATTAATGAACATAAAGAATTATTGAAAGCTGATGTTTTAGTCATTTCTGATACAGGGATGTTAGAAAAAAATAGACCAGCTATTTGCTATGGTCTACGTGGCTTAGCAGGAATTCAAATCGATATAACTGGAGCAAATACTGATCTTCACTCTGGTGGCTATGGTGGCGGTGTTCAAAATGCTGCTCATGCTTTAGTAGAATTATTAGCTTCATTCCGTGATAAAAATGGAAAAATATTAGTTGAAGGGTTTTATGATAAAGTTCGTCCTATTACACCAGATGAAAAGAAAGCATTTGAAGCTTTAAATACTGATGAAGAAAAACTGCGTCAAGAGTTAGAAGTTCCCGAGCTATTTGGCGAGGAAGGTTACACTTACATTGAAAGAACTTGGGTTCGTCCTACTTTAGAAATAAACGGGATGTATAGCGGTTTTCAAGGGGAAGGAATTAAAACTGTTCTACCACGTGAAGCAACAGCTAAAATTACATGCCGCTTAGTTCCAGACCAAGACCCAGAAGAAATTATAGCATTATTAAAAGAACATATTAATAAAAATAAACCAAAAGGTGTAAATGTAAAAGTAACAGAATTTGATAAAGGTGCTCCATTTATTACACCATTTGACCACCCAGCCATTCAAGCCGCTGGTCGTGCATATGAAGCTGTTTATGAAGTACCTGTTGCTTACACAAGAAGTGGTGGCTCCATACCTATTGTTGCTACCTTTGATGAACTTTTACATCTACCAGTTGTATTAATGGGATTTGGGCTTCCAAATGAAAACTTCCATGCACCAAACGAACATTTTCATTTAGAAAACTTTGATAAAGGTATTGTAACATTATGTAAATATTGGTACGAATTAGCTGAAAGTCTATAAATAATTTAGGGTGCTCTCGATTTGAGCACCCTTTTATTAAAATGGGGGAATAAATAAAATTGGTTTTACGTTTTTCTTCAAGTTAGGGATATTTCCACATATTACTAGAAAAAGTAGAATTTCTATCCAGCTTCTTTAGCCTTTGTGAAAAAATAGATATTGTATAATATAGGAGGAAGAAAACATCACTTTAAATCTAATCCTCTACCCTTTTAAAACTATTGGAAATATATAACTTATAACTAATAGACGAAGTAAAAAGTCATTTAGTTTCATATTCTATTAAATTTTGTAAACAGACCGATCATTATTTTGAGATAATTTAATAGATATTCATTCCAAAATTCGTTACAATAAAATAGAGACATGCTCGAATATATTAGATAGGGTGATATCATGATCAAGTTTATTTTTACAGATATGGACGGTACATTAATTGGAAAAAATCAAGAAATAAGTAGAGAAAATCGTGATGCAATTTTAAAAGCTCAAATGTCGGGTATAAAAGTTGTAGCCGCTACAGGTCGATCATATAACCATACGGTGCAAGCTTTTCAAAAAGCTGGCCTACAAGTACCTATGATTTGTATGAATGGTGCATTACTAGTAAACGAGTCTGGAGAAGAATTATCTCAAACTATTATTCAAGCTGAAAAAGTAAAAGCAATCTCTAACATTTTAGACTCATTTAATATATATTATGAGATTTATACTAATAAAGGGCATTTTTCATCTAAAAAAGATATGGCACTAAAATCAATTGCCACCATTATGTACAATTTTAGCGATAAAAAGATTAGCTATGAAGAATTTGAAAAAAGTCTAGAGAAACGTGCATATACTTCTCAAATTAAATTCGTTGAATCTTTCAATAAGATTTTTGATATCACTGGAATTCAATTTTATAAATTTCTAGCATTTCCAAATGATAAAGAAATAAGTAATCAAATAAGAAAAAAATTAGAAGAAATTGAAGATATTGCCGTCAGCTCTTCTGGTTTTAATAATATTGAAATTAATGATAAGAATGCAACAAAAGGAATTGCTCTCGAAACGTTTACTAAAATGTATAGCTCTCATCCTAAAGAAGCGATGGCAATCGGAGATAGTTATAATGATCTTTCTATGCTTAAAGTTGCAGGTTTCTCAGTAGCAATGGGAAATGCCCCTAAAGATATTCAAGCAATCGCACATTTTGTTACACTAAAATTTGATGAACACGGTTTTGCCAAAGCAGTAGAAAAAGTCCTACAAATAAATGCGGAAGAAAATTTAAATATATAGATAAAAAAGGATAGATGAATAGCTCAGTGCTTTCGTCTATCCTTTTTACTTTTACTATGATTTATGACTACTCAAAAAATGTTAGTAATCTTTACCACATTCTACACAGTGATTTTCTTGATTCCTTTCTCCACACATACGTATTCTTTTTCAATATTACAACATAAAAAGTCCATCACATTTGATTTTGGTGGACTTTTTTTATAGGTTCAGTTTTTACATAAAGAGCTTAGTTACCTGCTGTTTTTAAATTTACGGATTGTTTTTGACCATTTCGATAAAATTCAAGTTTAATTGTATCTCCAGGGTTAACATTTTTATATAAATATTGTTTAAACTCAGTAGCATTTTTAACAGGTGTATCATTAATTGCTACAATTACGTCATTCACTTGTAACCCAGATTTGCTAGCTGGGGAATTTTCCTCTATCCCTGCGATTACAATACCTTCTGAAAGAGATCCAAACATACTTTGACGATAGAAGGTTACGATATCTGAAATATTATAAAGCTGAACACCTAGATAAGGTCTTTTTACTTCACCGTTTTCCATTAATTGGGTAACAATCGGAATAACATCATTACTTGGAATAGCAAAACCGAGTCCTTCGACACCAGCTTCTGATATTTTCAAACTATTGATTCCGATTACTTCTCCCCTGCTATTAATTAGAGCTCCACCACTATTTCCAGGGTTTATAGCTGCATCAGTTTGTAAAACCGTTAACTCCCATTGCCCGACTGAAGTATTTACCGTAATGGATCGTTCGGTAGCACTAATAATTCCACTTGTTACTGTTCTTGAAAATTCCAATCCAAGCGGGTTACCGATAGCAATAACTTCATCCCCAGGTCTTAATTGAGTCGAATTACCAAACGCTGCAACTTTATCAACCTTCGATCCATCTATTTTTAATACTGCTAAGTCCGTTAATGCATCGCTTCCCATTACTTCTGCTCTTACAGTATCACCGTTATATAATGAAACGTCTACATTTTTAGCCCCTTCAATGACATGATAGTTTGTAACGATATAAGCATACTTTTCATCCTTTTTGAAAATAACACCTGATCCAGAACCAGCTTGCACTTCCTGTGGCTGATAGTTAAAGCGATTTTGTGTTTCTTTAATATTAACAACACCTACAATTGTTGGAGCTAATTGCTCAACAACATCAGCTATCGTTTGTGAACTTTTTGAAACAAAGGATGAATTTGAATAAACGGGTTGATTTGTATTGTTATTTTCAGCACCGACAACATTTTGTTGTGTATACTTCGGAGTATAAATTAGTAATGTAAGTGATAGTGTCAAAACAGAACTAATAATACCGACTGCTGCCAAAGAAAGGAATGATTTCCAAAATTTCGAAGAGTCCTTTTTCCTTTCTTGATTTTTTTCTTCTCGAGTGAAGCTTGTTGTCGTTTCTTGTTGTGAATAATGCGCACGATCAATACTATTCCTAATTATACGAAAACCACCCGTTGTATCAGTTGTATCGTTTTGGGAGTGATCATTTGAATGTTGTTCATTCTTATCATGATTTATAGGATTGTAATTTTCAAAGTCAGAATGAAATGGTTTCTCTTTTTCATCCATCATTTTTACCTCCTCATCTTTACATAAAATAATAAAAGTAAAATATGAAAATTTTATGAAAAGGTATGGAAATTTATATGAAAAACTAAAACAATATTTTCAAAATCTCTATTGATATATTTTTTCCAGTTTTCCCATAAAATTGCACATGTCGTTTACTTTTTTTACAAAAACAAGTATGATAAATGTTAATCACTTACTTTTCGTAAGGAAGAATTCAATCTCTTTTATCCTATATTTTTTATAGTAATGAGGTGAAAAGATGATACCTGCATTATGTCCTAGTGTTGAAAAAGCATTAGAATTGATTGGAAAGCGATGGGTGGGACTAATCATTTACCAGCTGCTTAACGGACCGATGAGATTTTGCGAAATTGAAAGTTCTTTACCAATTAGTGGTCGACTATTATCTGAAAGGTTAAAAGATCTTGAAAGAGAAGGCATTGTTTCGAGAAAGGTATTTGCAGAAGTTCCTGTTCGTGTGGAATACTCATTAACAGAAAAAGGTATGGCATTAGAGCCTGTTATGCGTGAACTTGAAAAATGGTCCAAAAATTTTATAGAAATAGACAAACTTACATCTAATGAAATGTAAAGTAAATGAGGAGGACGACAACCTCCTCTTTTTAATTTTCTTTCAGTTTAAGATTTTGTCGTTAATCGTCTGCATGACAAAGTTTCACACGTTTACATTTTCAATCAAAGTATTACATGGAATATTTTATCTTGATTTAAAAATAGGCATAATAAGTTTTTTATAGTCTTTTTATTTTCTAGAATAAATAAGACTGATGTCTGCATCTATTAAACAAACATCAGTCATAATAAAAATAATATAATAATAAGGATAATTGATGAAAAAATCATGCTGATAAAAATAATTTTAAAAATAGAAGGAATAAAATAATAAAAAACTCCAACTGAAATCGCGAAAATTGGATGAATGAAAATAGACAATAGTATAGCTAGAAGAAGAGCCAATATAATTGATCCTCTCGATTGAACTCCTTGATAAGTATAGTATATATTTTTTCGAAATATTGGAGATACACGATGACTTGTTGTATAAGTAACCTTTACCTCATCCGCTCTTCTTCTGTCTCTAACGAATTTTCCTTCTGCAATTGGGTGGGAATTATGCCATCCTTTTAAATGGTTTTCAACATTTTTTAACCATTTATTAACAAATTCAAATTGAAAATGATTAATCTCTTTAATAACTGGAACAAAATCTTGATAAAATGTACTATTAATATTATGTTGATTACATTCTTTTATTAAGATGTCTAGTAGTAATTTTAAATCTTCCTTTCTTTCTGCCAATCTTTTAACGCGATCAATATTCAGTTGTTTATCATTATTATTTTTTACTTCATTCGCAATATGATATAACTCTAATAAAATCATTACTTCTCCAATTGAGAAGCTGCCTGTTAATCTAGAATCTAATAAACGAAAAGATTCATTAATTCGATTTTCTTTTTTATACATCTTTGCTAACAAAACGATACTTTCCCAGTCATTTGGTTCCAGTTGAATATATTTTTCTAAAAGATGGATGGCAGTTCCATGTTTATCTATTGCATGGTAAATTTTTGCCCCAAGCTTTAAATATTCCATATGGTTTGGTTCATTTAATAGCAAAGGACCGATTATTTGTTTAGCTTCAATATATTGATTTTGCTCAAATAAAATTTTTGCTTTTAAAAAAAGTCCTTTTGGATGATTCATATCATTTTTTAACCAATCATCTACAAGGGTTAATGCAAGATCATAGTTTTTTTCATCAATCTCCTCTTCTATTTGTTTCACGATTAAATCAAATGATTCATCTTCAGAAGTACCATCTGATTTTGTTTGAGATACATTCATTAATGTTTTATAAGCTTTCGTTATTTGTTGAAATTTATCAGGATAAAATTCATTTGGGTATTGACGTACAAGTTTAAAATATGCCTTTTTAATTTCCAATTGACTACTAGAAGGCTTAACTCCTAAAACTTCATAATATTTATTCAGCTCACCCATTTACTCCCCCTGAATTTCTTTTAATAGATTTTTAGCAGAATAAGAAGTCCATTGTCCACTATAATTGCTAATAATAGTTTTGAGCAAAAGTGTAGCTTCTTCCATTTCACACTTTTTCAAATGTTCTTTTGCCTTTAATAACATCACATCATCTTTGTAAGGTGAATGATGATAATGCGTTTCATGACTTTTATTTAAGAATCGGTCCATTTCAATAAATGCATGCTCATCTTCATTAAGCTTTATATAACAATTAATTAAATAAAAATGGGCATCATCAGAAAAATATTCATTTGCTGAATAAGCAAGACTTCTTTTAAATAATGGAATAGCGTCTTCTAATTTCCCACTTTGATATAAATATAGACCTTCTCGATACAAATTTTTTCCAGCTAGTATTGAAACTTCCTTAACATCAAGATTTGCAGCGTTAAAGATTTTCTGAACATTTTCTAATTCTTCAATATGTTTACTTTTTGATTCAATATCCTCCATTTTCTCTTGAAGTTTCTTATTCATATGAAGAAGCTCATTTTCTAATTCTTCTATTCTTTTTTCATAGTTCGATTTCATAGATTGAAAAGAGAGATTATCGGCTACATTGTTTGCTTGTAATGGAAGGGTAGGTTTTTGAAAGTAAATTAAAAAAACAAAAGTGAAGATGATAACAACTAATGTTGTAATAAATGAGAGATTTTTTATCTGGTTGTGATTTATAGACCTTGCTTTAACTCGATACTGATAAGTTTTAAACAAAGAATAAATTTCATCGTCATATTTTACATAAGAAGGGGCTTTTTTATATGAAGATAAGAACTGACTAATTTTATGATTTATGGTAAGAAGGTAATAGTATAATTGATACATTTCAAGAGGAAGCGGAATCTCTTCCCCATACTTCATTATTCTGGCCATTTGCTTAAGAGATTCGATTCTTTCACCTTGCTTGCACTTTTTTAATGAGGAATTGTATATGTTTATACAATGTATATAGGTAGGAAGATGTTGTTCAATTTGTTCGATCAGAGTTCTTGATTCTTTATTCTCCAAGCGATGTAAAATTTTTAAAGCATCATAGACTTGGCCAACAGAAGCTTTTGCCAAGCCTAATGCAAAAGCAACTTCTTCACAATCAATTGATGAAGAATATACAGATTCTAATAGATGTATAGCTTCAAAAATGTTCTCCTCATTTTTAAGTAAATCTATTGCAAGGTTGTATTGGCCAATATAATGCTTCATCGATTAACACCTACACTAATTCGATTAATAAGTCTGTAAGTTGTTCCTCTATTTCTTTTACCTTATTAGCATCATTATCTTTCAAGGCTGTTTTTAATTCGGCTAAAAGTTTTTCAAGTTTGTCTTTCTCTTTTTCCTCGGTACTTTGAATCATTTGTTCAGCTCGATAAATAATGGATTTGACATCCTTATAGAGTTCCGAATGTTTCCAATCATTTTCTATTTTTTCACGTAACTCGACAACTTGTTCTTTACTCAATACTCCTATTTGAGAGCGTATTGCTTGTTTAACAGTTTGCCCAGTACTTAACACCTTTGCTTCAACGTGGAGTATTCCGTTAATATCATATGTGAAAGTAACTTCTATCTTCTCTTGACCGGCAGGTTTTTTTGGAATACCATCTAATAAAATGTCATCAGAAAGTAAGATATTATTTTCTACAAATTCACTTTCTCCTTGATAAACACTAACAAGCACTTGGTCTTGATAATCATAGGCTGTTTGATAAACTTTCTTTTCTGAAATTGGAATGATGCTATTTTTAGGAATAATTGGATCAAAAAAACCAGTTACAATATTGCCTTCTACACGTCTTATTACATCAGTTCCTAAAGTATAAGGACAAACATCGATAACCATGAGACCTGCTTTTGTATCAACTTCTCCAGCTTTTATACCAGCTTGAATTGCCGCACCAAGGGCAACCGCTTCATCTGGATTAACTGATTTTCTACTCGGCTTTTTAAATTTGTCTTCTACGAGCTTCTGTATAAGGGGGATTCGAGTAGAACCTCCAATAAGCAATATTTCATGGATATCCTCTACTTTAAGATTTGCAGATTGTAGAGCTTCATCAACCGATTCTAAAGTAGACTCAGCCAAATCAAAAATTAATTTCTCAAATTCAGCGCGAGTCATTTCTAATTCAACACTTATTGGTGTTTGATTGTAGATACCAAGAAAAGGAATATGAATGCGAGCAGTGAATTGAGAGGATAAAATTTTCTTTACCTTTTCTGCGGTTTCTTTTAATAATGCTTTCCTCTTTAGCAATTCTTGATTATCTGCATTTACTAGTAAACTATATCCATTCTTCTCTTCAAACTTATTCATAATCCATTCGACAATTTTTAAGTCAAAATCCATTCCCCCAAGTTTGTTATTTCCTGCAGTTGCTTTCACTTCAATAACCCCATCAAACATTTCAACAACAGATACATCGAATGTACCGCCACCTAAATCATAGACTAAAATATATTGATTTTTATCCATATAGTCTAATCCAAATGCTAAGCTTGCTGCAGTTGGCTCATTTATAATTCTTTCAACTTTTAAACCTGCCAATTCTCCAGCTATTTTTGTAGCTTTCCGTTGAGAATCAGTAAAATAAGCAGGTACAGTTATGACAGCCTCCGTAACACTTTCTCCTAAGCGTTCTTCAGCACACTCTTTCAAATACTTGATAAAAAAAGCTGAGATTTCTTCTGGTCTGAAACTTCTTCCCGCAACCTCAACCATTTGATCTGTTCCCATTAATCTCTTTATTTCCATTACGGTTTGATTAGTCAACGAAGGGTAAGTATCTTTTGCTTCCTGGCCAATTACAATTTCTCCATTCGTATTGATTTGAAATACGGAAGGAGTTGTCCGACCACCTAATTTATTTTCAATAATAACTGGCTTGCCATCTTTTAAATATGCAATCGCCGAGTTAGTCGTCCCTAAATCTATTCCGACAATAGCCATAGAATCACCCTTTCCTATTCATTCTTATCTCTACTCTACTGTGATTACCTTTGCTTTACGAATAATTTCCTTTGTCTCTTTATTTAGAAATCCTTGCTGCACAACAGAGATTACTTGATGAGATTCCAAGTCTTTGTCTTGATCGTCTTTTGGAACTTTTCCAAGACTAATCATCGTTTTGCCATCAATTAATTTTCCTTCAACTTCAATTTTTTTAATATGATGTTGATCTAATAGATGTATAGCTTCAATCCTAACTTTTTCTAGTTCTTTTTGTAAAATGGGATGATCGATTTTTTGACAAAACTGGTAAATACGATCAATTTGATCAAAAAGTTCGATTGAAAGAAGTTGTAAAGAAGATACTTTTTTATTTAAATGAATCAGCGTTTCTTCCATAATTTCTTGCTTACTATTAAGATTTACTTTTTCAATATATTCTTGTAATTTCATTTCTAATTCTTGAATTAATTTAAACGTTGCTCGATTTCCTTTTTTTACATCAGATTTAACTGAATCTATTAATTCTTCTACAGTAAAGTCTTTATTTCCTTTTGTTGTCATCATCGATTCTTCGTTTAAAGAAGGTAATTCTTTAATCTTATTCATTAATTGTTCCTTCAAGTTAAGGGGCAAAACTCTTCCCTCCTCATATGATTCTCTCGTACTCTATTTATATGGATAAATAGCTTGTACCAAGAACTATGAAAATCAACAACTTGATAATTCAAAATAAAATTAATAAAAAAACTAATTTTAACATTCAGTTTAATTATAAATCCATTATATTATAATTGCTAATTGGCTTTCAAACTCATTCACATAAAAAAATCAGCTCAAACTGAGCTGATTTTTTACAATAGTTATTTAACCTCTTGTTTTTTCACATTATGCTCACTTAAAGCAGCATTTAGTGAGAAAAATAAATGATTTGTAACACTATTATCTTCTATAATAAATTTATTTCCATCTTTAAATATGATCTCGTATCCATGCCATTTATCTTCATTATAACCGATATGTCGTAACGCGATATCAATATCATCCCAGCTATATTCTTTATTCTCAAAGGAATAAGGTCTTTGAATTGAAAAGCCTTCATCTCCCATTGATTCATGGCATTGAGAAGCTAAAAAATATAGTCCTCCACTTACTACTAATAGAATAATCGCTGTTAGTATTGACCATTTGTTAATATCAAAAATTGAAATGACAAGAGCTGTAATAAATATAATAAGGGAAGCAACACCATAAATTATAAATGTACCTTCTGGTAAAAACACATGCCAAACTCCATCAGTTAGAAAAAGTATATTTCCAATTGCAGAAGGAATAAACACTAATAAAATAGGAGCAATTACAAGCCATCCAACACCTATTGCAAGAAAAACATGTTTTAATTCGTAATCTTGATACACTTTTTATCACCTACTATATGTATTTACTATTCTATCAAAAAAATTAGAATACTAAATAAAGTATAAAAAAACAAGACATTATTCGACAAGTCTTTTTTTCAAAAATGTTACAATTGTATAAAAAGTGTATCAAAAAAAGGGAGCACTTTTGCTCCCTTCCATCAAAGTATTCAAATTGTATTTAAATTGATTACCAATTACCCCAGTTACCCCAACTTCCCCATGGGTTTTGTCCAAAGCCACCAGTAAAAGGTCCCCATCCTCCAAAACCTTGGAAACCACCGCCAAAAAATGGTCCCCAGTTTCCAGGCAAGAAGTTCCCATGATGATGGCCGTGATGATGATGGTGGCCATGATGGTGATGACCATGATGATGGTGGCCATGGTGGTGATGACCATGGTGGCCGTGATGTTGAGGCTGACCAAATCCTCCACCTATTTGCCCAAACCATGGATTGAAGTTACTCCATTGATTCTGTCTTAGATGTTCATCATAATCTTGATGGAATGGTTGAAACGTATTCATAACATACCTCCTCGAATCGTATTCAAGATATAGGTATGTTTCCGCAATTGCAATTGTGCTTAACAAACTTAATTCGCTTTTTCTTCCTTATAATGAGGATGGCAAAAACAACTAACAATATGATCATTAATAACCCCTACAGCTTGCAAATACGAGTAAATAATCGTTGGACCAACAAAAGAAAAACCTTTCTTCTTCAAATCTTTACTTATTGCTATACTAAGTTCGGACTGTGTAGGTACATCTGATTGATAAACCCAATGGTTGATAATTGGAGTTCCATTCACAAAAGACCATAAATAACTGGAAAAACTTCCATAATCATTTACTATATTAAGAAAGGACTTTGCATTTTGAACGACAGAATAAATCTTTTTCTTATTCCGAATGATTTTATCATTTTTCATCAATTGTTCTAGCTTTTCTTCGGTATATAAAGAAATTTTATTGACGTCAAAATTGTCAAAAGCTTCCCTATAAGCTTCTCTTCGCTTTAAAATCGTTATCCAATTAAGACCAGCTTGCGCACCTTCTAGAATTAACATTTCAAATAATTTTTGATCATCATAAACAGGAATACCCCATTCTGAATCATGATAATCAATATAAACTTGGTCATTAGTTACCCATTTACATCTCTCCATATTGCCCCCATTGTTCAAAAAGGATTTTTTATTTTAAATCAGTTTGTGAGAAGAAATCAATGAGTTCTTTACTTTGAATTTTTCTAGCTTTTCTTAAAGTTGCTCTTTTTTCACCTGATTCATTCAACCATTTCTCTTGCTCAGTTTGTGGAACTACTTTAGGTACTTCCTTCGGTTTTCCAAGATCATCAAGTGCTACAAATGTTAAAAATGAGATTGCTGCAATCGTTTTTTCTCCAACTAAAAGATCTTCTGAAAAAACTTTAACAAATATTTCCATGGATGAACGACCAGTCCATGTAACCATAGCTTCTAATGTAACAGCATCACCTTCACGTATCGGTTTAATAAAGTCAACAGAATCAATGGACGCTGTCACAATAGGAGCACGCGATAATTTTGAAGCAGATATTGAAGCAATATCATCTATATAAGCCAACAACTTCCCACCAAATAAAGTTCCGTGCATATTTGTATCTTGTGGGAAAACACGGGCTGTTTTGATCGCCATAGTGTCTTTCATAAATACTTCTTTTCTTGTCATTAATTTATTCACCTCGAAAGAATTATAACAGAATAACTTATTATAACGCTATACCATTAAATTAAACAATAAAAAAACACATGGAAATAAAAACATTCCATGTGTAAAAGAAAGCTATAAACTATATAAAAAGAGTTTCTAACCTTTTAACTCTCAAATTCAGTTATTATTACTCCTCTTTTTTTCATTTCCTCAATATACACTTCACCTGGAACTATTTGTTCAGGAGGATATACACCTTTTTTTGTTATTTTTCCACTAGCAATCATTTGTGCAACGACTGAAATGGTATAAGCTGTAGACCTAGCCATCGCAGTAATATCGTTAACTTTATCTTTAAATGTAATCATTTCGTACGTAAATTCTTTAGGCTCACCATCTTTCTCACCAGATACAATGACTCTTAATAAAGTAACATCACCTTTATCTTTCAACTCAAGCATTGGATTTAATACTTTCAAAAATACTTTTCTTGGATTAACTTTAACTCCATCTACTTCTACTTCAACATCAGAACGAGTAAGGTTTAAATCAACGAGTAACTTAAATTTATCTGCATGCCCTGGATATCTGATTGTTTTATATTCAAGGGTTTCTAAATCTGGATATGAGTGAGGAAGAGTTGAAGTACCACCTGATGTATGGAAAGCTTCTAATGGACCAAATTTATCAAAATAAATAGGCTCATTTTCCGAAAGTGAAGGTACTTCAATTAATTTTCCATTTCTAATAATAAGTGATGGATCTGTATAGTGATCAAATAAACCTTCCAAAGAGAAAACATGATTATACTCTAATGGTGGTTCAGGTCTTTCAGGAATACCACCAACATAAAGCTTAATCGATTTCGTTTTAGATAATTTACTTACTCCATAACCAGATAAAATATTAATCATCCCTGGAGCAACACCAAGATCTGGTATTATCGTTACATTTGCAGCAATTGCCTCTTCTTTTAAAGTCAACACTCGATCAGTAATATGACCGATATGTCCCCCAAGGTCGACTGAATTTACTCCCATTTTAATGGCAGTTTTTGCAACGATTTCATTAAAAGAGTAAAATAAAGCATTAATAATACAGTCATATTGCCCAATAAAAGCACTAAGTTGTTCTTCATTTGTTGCATCCACTTGATAAGGTGTTAAAATTGGTGAATTTAATTGTTCACAAACTTGTTTAGCTCGATTATAATCAACATCTGCTAATCCAACCGCTGTAACGCCTTCACTATTTACTAAGTCCCTTGCTGCGACTTTTCCCATTAATCCTGCACCTAATACTCCTATTTTCATAATTACACCCCTTAAAATGCTGATTAAATGATTTATATATTGAAAGATTTATAGATTATCTCAAAACAAAAGAACGATTAATTATTATCAATTTGGGCACGTTGAAGTTTACCGCTAAAATCAACATATACTGATTTCCACTCTGTAAATACATCTAATGCTTGTATTCCAGAATCTCGATGTCCATTTCCTGTTCCTTTTGTTCCCCCAAATGGTAAATGGATTTCAGCGCCTGTTGTACCAGCGTTAACATAAACGATTCCTGTGTCTAAATCGCGTTGTGCTTGAAAAACTCGATTAACATCTTTTGTAAAAATGGAACTTGATAATCCATATTGAACACTATTATTAACTTCGATTGCTTCTTCAAGACTTTTCACTGGAATTAAGGATACGACTGGTCCAAAAATTTCCTCTTGAGCAATTCTCATATCAGCACGTACGTTTGTAAATAATGTTGGAGCAAAGTAATATCCCTTATTATAGTCTCCTTCAGTCAATTGGTATCCACCTGTTAAAAGCTCTGCTCCTTCATTTTTACCAATTTCGACATAAGATTTTACTTTATCGATCCCTGCCTGATTAATGAGTGGGCCAACTTTTACAGTTTGATCTAAACCATTACCAATTTTTAATTCTTTAATTCTATTAATTAATTTTTCTTCTAATTCCTCTTTTACTTTTTCATGAACAATAACTCTACTACAAGCTGTACATCTTTGACCACTTGTACCGTAGGCGCTCCATAAAATTCCATCTACGGCTAAGTTTAAGTCTGCATCATCCATTACAATGACAGCATTTTTTCCTCCCATTTCTAGAGAAACCTTTTTCAATTGAGCTCCACATTCGCGAGCAATTATTTTTCCAGTCTCATTTGATCCTGTGAACGAAATAACACGAATATCAGGATGGTGCACCATTGCATCCCCAACTTCAGAACCACTTCCAAAAACAACATTTAGTAGTCCTTTTGGAAGTCCTGCCTCTTCAAATATTTTTGCTAATTCATATGCCATTATTGGAGTTTCTGTCGCTGGCTTCCAAACAACGGCATTGCCAGCTACAATTGCTGGGAATGACTTCCATGTCGCAATAGCGATTGGGAAATTCCAAGGTGTAATAATCCCTACGACACCAACTGGCACTCGAACACTCATTGCAAACTTATCTCTTAATTCAGATGGAGTAGTTTGACCAAATAATCTTCGACCTTCACCAGCCATATAAAAGGCCATGTCAATACCTTCTTGTACTTCGCCTCGTGCTTCTTCAATGACTTTTCCATTTTCCATCGTTAAAAGACGAGCAAGCATTTCTTTTCTTTCTTTTAACAAGTAGCCAACTCGATATAAAACTTCAGCTCGTTCAGGTGCTGGAGTTTTTGCCCACTCTTTTTGTGCTAATTTAGCACTTTTTACAGCCTGATCAACCAGCTCTTTATCAGATAAAGGAACATCAACAATTTTTTCTCCTGTAGCAGGATTAAATACTCCCGTAAATCGAGTTCCTTCAATCCACTCACCATTAATATAGTTTTTCAATGTTTTAACTTCATAACTTGTATCTAACATCATTCTTTACCTCCTTATAATCTTCTACTGATGATTAAATGCGCAGTTGTTCTATTGTTTTGTTTACACTTATTTGATTAGGATCAGTCATAATTTCTATAACAGACGGCAACTGATTTTCTTTGAGTGCTTCTTGTAAAGAGTTTTCAAATTCTTCCTTTGTGGTTACTCTATAACCTTTTGCGCCCATACTTAGTGCTAAATCTTTAAAAGAAACCTCACCGAGATCTGTGCCAATCACCCGTTTTGGAAAATGAATTTCTTGATGCATTCGAATCGTTCCATACATCTGGTTATTAAATACTAGGGCAATCACTGGAACACGACACCTAACAGCCGTTTCCAATTCTTGCACTGTCATCATGAAGCCACCATCTCCAGATAAACTAACCACTACCTGATTTGGTCGAGCGATTTTAGCTCCTATTGCCGCAGGTAACCCATACCCCATTGCACCAGAAGTTGGGCCAATATATGTTTTTTTAGAATTAAATTTATAAAAACTATGTAACCATCCAGCAAAATTTCCTGCATCATTAGTTATGATCGATTCTTTCGGCAATGTATTCATTAAAATATCTATTACGTGTTTATTAATGACATCATTTGCTAAAATCTTTAATCCACTAGACTCTTGATATGCTTTACATCTTTCTAGCGCCCATTCTTTCCATGTAGGCATAACATTTATGGTATTTAATTGAATTAATGCTTCTTTTAAGTCAGCAACAATACCTAATTCAGGCTGAAAAATTTTACCTATGACATCATTTGCGATATCGACGTGAATCAATTTTTGAGTTGACTTAATAATGGAATAGTCTTGCGTTGTGACTTCTGACAAGCGACTTCCTAATACGATGACACAATCTGATTGTTGAATGGTATCCAAAACATTTTTATTTGTTGCTAAACTTAAATGACCTGCATAAAGTGGATGGTTATTTAAAAAGACGTCATGTCTCCGAAAAGCTGTAATAACTGGTAGAGAATACTTTTCAGCAAATGATTGCAACTTGTCTTCAGATTCAGACCACTTTATCCCTCCACCTGCTATTATTACAGGGCGCTTTGATTTGCTTAGTATTTGTTCAAATTGATGTATATCACTCAATGAAATGGATGGTTTCGGTCTCTTTGGTGGAGGACCAAATACCATTTCGGCTGTTTCAATTAAAATATCTTCAGGTAAGGAAATGACAACAGGACCTGGGCGACCTGATATTGCAGTTCGAATTGCTCTTTGAATAATTTCAGGGGTCCGTTCTGCATCACGAAGTTCAACCGCCCACTTCGTAATAGGTGCCAACCATTGATCAAGCACAACTTCCTGAAATCCTTCCCTTCCTAAAAATTTTCGATGAACTTGACCTAAAAAAATAATCATTGGTGTTGAATCTTGGTAAGCAGTATGAATTCCAATGGATAAATTAGCTGCCCCAACTCCTCTTGTTGCCATTACGACTCCTGGTTTTAAAGAAGCTTTTGCATAACCCTCTGCCATAAATGATGCCCCACCCTCATGACGTGTAGAAATAAAGTCAATCGCTGGTTCATCATAAAATGCATCAATTAAAGGTAGAAAGCTCTCTCCAGGAACAGAAAATACCTTATCGATTCCTTGTAATTTCAAACATTCAACAATTGCCTTTGCAACGGTCATTTCTTTTTTCATATTCAAATATTCATCGTCTCCCAATTAAATTGTAAATTTGGATAATCTCTTTTCAATTTCATCAATCATTTCCAATCCAATTGATAAAGATATCCGAACATATTGATTACCGTTTGTACCAAAAGCAATACCAGGGGTAATCATGATACCAGTTTCCATTAGTAACTTATTAGCAAATTCGCTGCCCGTAAAATTATCGGGTACCCGAGCCCATAAGAAGATTGTTCCTTTTGGCTTTTCGATTTTCAGTCCAATCTTTTTTAATACTTCGATCATTCTTTCCATTCGAATTTTAAAAATCTGACTATTGTTTTTTGGAACAGATAAATCACTATACAATGCTATACTAGCAGCCTTTTGAATAGGTAAAAATTGTCCGGTATCTATATTGCTTTTATATACAGAAAGTGCTTGAATCAATTCTTTATTTCCAACTGCATACCCAATTCTCCATCCTGTCATATTAAAACTTTTTGATAATGATCCAAACTCAATAGCCACTTCTTTTGCCTGTGGAACTTGAAGAATACTCGGTGCGATATAATCATCAAACGTAATAAGATCATAAGCTGCATCATGGGCAATTAATATATTTTCTTTTCGACCAAATTCTACCGCCTCCTCTAGCTGCTGTAATGAAACAGTAGCTGCGGTAGGATTATTCGGATAATTCAATATCATGAGTTTAGCAAGACTCTTTGTTTCTTGAGACAAATCAGAGAAATTAGGGAAATATCCGTTTTCCTCAGTTAAAAATAGCTCTTCACAAACTCCTCCTGCTAAAGAAACGCTCGTTCGATACACTGGATATCCAGGATTAGGTATTAATACGGTATCACCTGGGTTTATGATGGATTGAATAAAGTTTGCAAGCCCTTCTTTTGAGCCAATTAGAGCTAGAACTTCTGTATTTGGATCCAGTTCGACACCATAATGACGTAAATAGTAATGACTTACTGCCTCTCTAAACTCCTGAGCCCCATGATAAGGGGGATATTTATGGTTATTCGGATTTTGAACTTGACGAATCAATTCTTCAACTATAAAACTTGGTGTCGCTAAATCCGGAGCACCAATCCCTAAATCAATGACTTTAATACCTTGAGACTCTAGTTCTTTTTTCTTTCTAGCAAACTCTGAAAATAAATATGGGGGAAGCTGACTCAATCGATCAGATACTTTTATCACGGAATCCTCCTTACTCTTTATAGCCTTCCCAAGCTGGAAGCATTTTATTTAATGGCTTATCAACCCTGTATCCTAATACATATTCAGCTTGCATGATTGTATGAATTTCACGAGTACCTTCATAAATGACAGGTGCTTTTGAATTTCTTAAATAACGCTCAACTGGATATTCATCGGAATAACCATATGCACCATGAATTTGTACGGCATCATCTGCAGCTCGATTAGCAAAATCACAAGCTTGCCATTTAGCAAGAGATGTCTCCCGAGTATTACGTTTACCTTGATTTTTTAATTCACCCGCACGATAAACGAGTAAACGGCTCATCTGTAATCCTGCTTCCATTTTTGCAATCATCTGTTGAACAAGCTGATGTCTCCCAATTGGCTTTCCGAAAGTTTCTCGTTCATGGCAATATTTTACACTTGCCTCTAAACAAGCCATAATTTGACCGACTGCACCTGCAGCAACCGTAAATCTACCATTATCTAAAGCAGACATGGCGATTTTAAAACCTTCTCCTTCTTCACCAAGTAGGTTTTCTTTAGGGACTCTTACATTTTCAAAAAATAATTCTCCTGTATTCCCTGCACGTATTCCGTGTTTTCCTTTAATTGCTTTTGAGGAGAATCCTTCATAAGTTCTTTCAACAATGAAAGCTGAAATCCCATGATGTTTTTTTGTTTTATCTGTGTATGCGAATACTAAAAAGTGGTCTGCAATATCACATAAAGAGATCCAAGTCTTTTGACCATTTAAAATATAGTAATCTCCATCTTTAACAGCTGTAGTCTGAATAGCAGCAACATCACTTCCTGCACCAGGCTCTGTTAACCCAAATGCTCCGATTTTTTCTCCTTTCGCCTGTGGAACTAAATATTTTTGTTTTTGATCTTCAGTTCCCCATTGAAGAATCGTCAAACTATTTAAACCCGTGTGGACACTCACTGCAGTTCGAAATGCGGTATCGCCTCGTTCTAACTCTTCACAAACAATAGCTAATGAATTATAATCCATACCGCTACCACCATATTTCTCTGGGATACATACACCCATCAGACCTAAATCTGCTAATTTCTTTAATATATCTGGATTAAATTTACCTTCACGATCCCATTCTTTTATATAAGGCATGATTTCCTTATCAACAAAATTTCTGACTGTTTTCCTTAATAGAATCTGTTCTTCTGAAAAGTCAAAATTCACGATTCCCATCTCCTTATACTGTAGATATTAATTTTCTATTATTGCCATGTTGTTAATTCATTTTGGAAGTAATTCGTCATTATGTTCCCCGGGGTCTGGAGGATAGAGTCGATATGTAGCGGGAGTTCTTGATAGTTTAATAGGATTTCCGATCATTTTAATTAAACCTGCTCTTGGATGTTCCATCTCAACAAACATCTTTCGTTCTTTTAATTGAGGGTCTTGTACGACTTCAGATAATTGTTGAATGGGACCGCATGGTATATTATATTTTCGGCATTCATCAAGTAAGCTACTAGAGGTTTTATTTAGGATGATGTTCTGTAGTTTTGCAATAAGGATTTCACGATTTTCAACTCTCGATGGATTGGTCGAAAATCTTTGATCCATAGCAAGTTCTGGGACATCTAATATTCTGCATAAAGAGGTAAACTGACCATCGTTACCTACTGCAATCACGATATACCCATCACTAGTTTTAAACGTCTGATAAGGAACGATATTGGCATGTTGATTACCTAGTAATGTAGGAAGCTTTCCAGACATTAAATAATTACTTCCTATATTTACTAACGCACTTACTGCGGAATCATATAACGCAACTTCTAGTTTTTGCCCCTTTCCAGAGTAGTTTCGCTCGATTATTGCGGCCTGAATTCCGATACAAGCATAAAGTCCAGTTAATACATCTGTAATGGCAATTCCAACTTTTTGAGGACCAGATTCTTGAGTTCCAGTAATACTCATTAAGCCGCTCATAGCTTGAATGATAAAATCATACCCAGCTAGATGTTTATATGGACCAGTTTCACCAAATCCAGTAATTGAACAATAAATTAATCTAGGATTGATTTTAGATAATTTATCATAATCTAAACCAAATTTTTCCATAGTTCCGGTTTTAAAATTATGAATTAGAACATCTGAATCTCTAATTAATTGTTTTATAATCTCTTTACCTTTCTCTGATTTTAAATCAACGGTGATGCTCTTTTTGTTTCGATTTGCACAAAGATAATATGCACTTACTCCATTTTGAAAAGGTGGGCCCCAATTCCTTGTCTCATCCAATGAATTTGGACCTTCTACTTTAATAACTTCAGCTCCAAGATCACCTAAAATCATCGTGCAAAAGGGACCAGCTAAAACCCTAGATAAATCTAATATTCTTATGTTCTTTAAAGCACTATCCAAAATATCCCCTCCTTCCTTATAAATATGTTTTCAGTATATTCTTCATAATCAAAAAACTGAAATATTAATTTTTGAAACTTGGAGTAAGTCATCATATTTTTAAGGTGTCAGTAAAATATCTGACTAGTATTAATTTTAATACTATAATAAACTATTGTAAACGCTTTCTTATTGTTGTGTAATAAATGTTTTTAAACTTAACATAACTTTATTATCTACTTCTATTTTTTAGTAAAAATGATAGAATAAAATATATATTAATTCTTGAGAATTTTTAAAAACCTAATATTGGTCAAAACAAAAACCCCCCTTTCCATGAAAGAGGGTTTATTTTAAAAATACAAATCAAAAGGTGATTTTAAATTACTGTGTTTTTCCATTATTTCGATTAAATTGCGATATCCTTCTCCATATTCATCATCTCTTTTCAATAATTCTTCATGTATTCTATCGGCATAATAATGTTCTCCAATTGTTCGAGCATAATGAACTTCTACCCAACTTGCCATTCCCTCAATTTCCTGATGGTTCAAATATTCCGTATTTAAATAATCAAATTGCCAAACATGTGTTAATTCATGAGCTAGAGTAATCGTAGTTTGGATATGTGGTGCACCATTTTCAATATAAACAAAAATATTTTTATTCTTATCTAATACAGCTTTACCGACAATTCTAGGAGTATACTTTAACGTTGGGACAAAAGGTAATCCACTAATACTTTGCAGTTCTTTTGCGCTTATCATCTTTAAATGAATATTACGTCGAAGTTCTAATCCAAATGATTCAATAAAGTATTGTCGAACTGAATGATATATTCCTTGAAGTTCAACAATTGAATTAACTGCACTTTGAGAACATTGGAAACAACGCTTCCTTCCATCATCTAATTGTTCAAAATTTGTTATAAAAAAGCTTCTTGCGCAGAAATCACATTCGTATTGTTCTTCATCTAAAACCATCGAGCTTTTCTCCATAATGCCTAATTTGCTATCTTTCCAATTTTTTGTGGGAAGGAATTTTTGAATAAGATTTTTAGTTTTTTCAAACTCAAAGCATGCTGATAATTCTTCAGCACCAAAACGCAAAAACTTACCATTTTCATTTAAGTCTTGTAAAAGCCAGTCCAAATATTCATTTAAGATGTCTAATATATACATCCAATTTGAATGGATCGCCTCAAGTAAACCTAATTGAAGAGGAGAATCTTCGATAATATAAATTGAGATTTCTCTATCTTCTTCCTGATCATCCGTTTGTAATTGTGGGAATACCCCTTGAAGAAGAAATTCAACCTTATTTTTTTCATCATTAAAGAAATCTTCAGAAAGTATTGTTGTTGTAGCTAAATACACATAAGCAGTTGGGAATAGTGTGTAAAATAATTCATTAAGAAGAAATGCAATTGTGAATTTAATTTTCTCCTTGCTTAATATTTCTTCATGTTTTGAACTAAATGTGATCTTTAATACTTTTCCATTTCGATATTGTCGTTCAGCCTGTTTCCTTACCTTTTCGGTTAATGGATTATAGATCATATGTGTTGGTTTATAAGTGATATCATCAATAAAACTAAAATATCCATTCGTAAATACTTTAACAAATGTTTCTTTAAGTTCAAATTTAAGTAGCCAATCAGCAAACTCTTGGATTTCTTGTTCTCCATTTTTTCCTGAAACTTCATATTTTCGATTTTGTCTATAAAACCTATTCTCTTTTAATGATTCATATACAACTTCTATTTGTTTTAGTTCATTATTAATTGCCTTAATTTCGTACAATTGTCCATTAAATGAATGAAATTGAAAAGGTAAATACTGTTGATACAAATGACATTTAAGGATACTAGATAAAACTTTCCCAGACTCGGTTACAATATCATAAAACTCATATAACCCGTAAGTGATTTGTTCTTTAATGCGATGTAAAAATCGATATTCTACAACTTCTTCAAAAGTTTTCTGTTTTAAGCTATATCTTCTTGATTTCTTTACTTCTATTGCATTTCGATAATCCTCTTTAAACTGTTGTTTAAAGAATTGATTTATACCTTCCAATACATTTATTTCATGAATCCCCACTAGATTTAAAATACTTTGGATTTCTTGCTCAGATATAAATGAATGAGACATTCTTTCCAATAAATCAATGGCTATTCCCCAATTTGTGCGAGATAATCTTGGAGCTAAAGATGTAATTTTCCTATTATAATATAGATTTTGATGAGTTGTTCTACAAAAATAGTCTCTTAATAAATAAGGTGGACTAATGATATGAATGAATAAAACATTTTCTGTACCTTTAGACCAAAAAGATAAAGTATCCATTAAATTAAAGTTTATATCTCTAATTAATAAGAATGCGTAATCTCCTCGTTTATATTGCCAATATTGGTGATTAATTTGAACTCTATCCATATAGGTGTCAATTAATATGGGTGAAATTTGATAATCTTGAAGTAATTCTTGATGATCTAAAACTTTTTGAACACTATCCTTAATCGGAGTATGATCCTGGAATAAAAAGGACATTTGATCCAAATTATATTTCAATCCAAGTAAAGAGATCATTACCTCTGGGGCAATTCCCCCACTAGAAAGCTTTGGAATCAATTCATTTTGTAATATTTTACTTTCTTCTTGCTTCCACACAATATAAAATAAATCTGAACTTTTTGGTATGTGAGGTAGTACTTCAACTAAATCTGAGCGAGTAATTTTCCTTAATGAAACATCTAAGTCTTTTATCCATTTGGAAAAGATGATAAACTGCGGGCTTTTTTTCAAATAATCTTCTAATCTTAATATAAAAGAATGTAAAATTGTTCCATATTCTGTAAGTATCTGCTCAATTTCCATCATAAATACTAGCTCAAAAAAAGCAGATCCATAGTGATTTTTCATGTAATCATAGAGACTATTATCAACTAAATTTTCAGGTGTCAAGACTAATATATGTGTATCAATATTATCCTCAATCATATTCTCAAATGTTGTAATATTCCATAAAAAGTCCAAACCACTCGATTCGCGTATACCTTCTTTTATCCAATTGATTGCAATATAAGCTGTTGGCTTATCTTTTACAATAACAATTAACCGTTTATTTTTAACAAGCATCGCATGAATTGAGGGAAACAAATAATGACGAATGTCATTGTAAATCGGATCTTTAACTAACACATCTTTCTCAAGCAATATATTTTTGATGATTTCTATATTGTGTTTCGTTAATGATATCTTTCTTTTCTTTAATCGATTAATAATCTCATTGAGTTGCTTTTGAATCGCTTGATGTGATTGATCAATAGTAGAAGATTTCAGCATTGTCATGTTATTTGCTTTCGGAAATTCAATATGACCGCTTGATAAAATGGATTTATTCCATAATTGATGATATTTATCGAACAACTGTTCATAGTTTAAACGAATGACAGAAATACTGTCACTCCCAGAAAATGTTTCTTTTTGGTAAGATCTTGTCTTCCCTCCTAGAAACCATGCCATTTCTAGTAAGACTAATAAAGATAAGGCTGGATAATTAGGTAAAAATGGATGAATGATTTTCAATTGTTCTAAAATTCCAGTCATCATATATAGGATGATTAATAATCCTGGTATCAAACTAGTAGCTAAAAATAATTTTTGTGGAAAAACCCACTCAGGTTTCAAATAGATACCATGAATATCCTCAACATATACGAACGAGATCACTCTTTTACGACTTTTTTTAGCCAAAAAACTTCTCTTTATATTATCAGGTAATTTTTGAATAATTTTAGCTAACCAATGCGGATGTTTTTTTCCACTTTTATTTCTTGAATTACACCAATTTATCACAAATAAAATGCCAGATCCGCAAACTTTCCAACTGAGTTTTATAAATAAGAACAAAGTTAAAATGATTAAGTTATAGAAAAAAAGCGATAGTTGTTCCAAAAATGGATAAGTTGAAAAAAGATGATCAATAAGTTTATTCGACAAAATTTTATCAAAATGTAATATAGAGAATGAAAAGATAACGCTCAAAATAACTAAAGGAAGCTGTTTGTATCGATGCTCCTTTTTAAAATTAGTTAGCCAAAGAAGTCCAACCACCAGGCAAAAATCAACTAAAGCAAAGATTAATAAAATTAAACTATTCATAATTTATACACCTGATCTTTAGTAAATCGAATTTGATTAATGACTGACAAATGCCCTGCATGAAAAGTGCTCCTTTGATTTCCTACTAAACAATCTATCTCGTTAACATCTAATTCATCTACATACTCAAATGGAGAATAAATTAGGTTATTGATTACATCCAATTCAGGATTAAATTTTGCATCAAAATAGTCGTAATAAATTTGTTTATTTTTTTGATATGAAATCTTTAAGTTATGCATTAAAAGTGTGCATTGATTAATATACTCATTAATTTTACTTTGATGAAACCGAAGTAAGTAATTTTCTTTTTTTATTCGTTCATATTCTTCTAGTACAACATTGTAATATTGCCTTGTTCGAAATAACCTATAAATCGTATTCATATACTTATTGTATTTTTGGTGTAATTTGTTTTGTTGATTTAGCAATTCTTTTTTTCGAGTTTCTGTTTCATTTATTAATAATTTGATCGGTTTAACGATTTTCTCTCTCTGGAAATAGCCGAATATAAATATGACGATTATCATTAGTAGCGGAGATAATAAATAGCTAGTCCATTGAGATTCAAAATCACTTTTAGTCCAATCTAGACTATATAGGTGTGGAATGAGTATAATTAAGCAAGCACTTACAAATGATAGTAAGACTTTTATCGGTGTAGGTGTCGCTTTTAAGTATAAGTCCATATTAAACATAGCTTCTTTACTATCTTCCTTCCAAATTTCAGACAATGAAGTTACTCCTGGTTCATTTGCATCTAACTCGGTATAGAGATTGTCAATTTCCATTTTCAATTCTTCTAAATAATTGGAAAGCTCCACTTCATCTGCAATTCGTAATGGTTCACTTCGTTTAGTAATTTCTATTTTCCTGTATCCTTTTCGAGCATTTTCTTGTAACTGATGCTCTCTCAAATATAATTCTTCCTCTACCTGATGTAGATAATTTTGCCAATCACTTAGAAATATGTTTTTCATTCGTACATTAAATTTAATTGGGACTTGATTTTTACTCGTTGTAAGTGGATCGATAGAATACGGATTAGCTTTAATGCTCTCAAACTTATGAACCATAACTTCCTGGCGAGAGAGTAACTTTGTTTCAAGTTTAGATTGGGCTGCATATAAAGAAGAATAATAGCTTGATAACATTTTAGAAAGTTTGTCCATATTCATATCTATTTCTAGAAAATACATACTCCCTTTAGGGATTTTATTTAATACTCCTTCTTGTTCTGTTAAGAGGTTAATAAAAAATGCAATTGAAATTAATGTAGATGTTCGTTTTTCAACAGAATACATAGAAGATGAGATACGTAAAATACGATAATTTGAAATTACGGCAGTTAGTGAGAAATGATTTTTAAAATATTCTTCTAATATGAAGGAAGGTTTAAATTGTTCAAAATCTGGTGTAAATGGGGGCTTGATTACTTCTTCTAAAGTTTCCTTAAAATGTAATTCAATTTCTTCTAATTCTGGAACTTTAATACAATCTTTTGGTAAATTATCTTTATTTTCTTCCAAATATTTTTTCTTATAAACGATAGTATTGTTAATTTGGTCTAACACATCAACTTTTATATCTTCTAACTTTCTTAAAAATTCTTCACTAGGATGATCCATTCTGCCAGCATCTCTTAATGAAAGTGGGTTTTTGGTCCAAATATGATCCAATTCTTGAAGGTCATTTTGAAAAAACTGTGAGCTGTTAAATGGCTGATCAAATACGTCAAAAAAATAACCATAATTATCTAATTTCCAACTTGGTAAATAGTTTTCATTTTCTGGCATGAAATTGACATTTCGTTTAAGTGGGTCTATAAGTAAAAAAGTAGTAGAAACAGGAGAAAAATCATGTTCATCCAAGAGATTCAATAACTCTTCTTTTAACTGTTTTATTTGCGTAACTAATCTTTTAGATTTGTTTCCAATATATTCTGTGTTCATTAGGAAAACAGCATGCCAATTTGTAATTCGTAATTGGTATAGTTGATGAACGATTTCCTGAAAGAGATCAGGAAATCGTCCACTTTTTTGTTCAAAGCAAGAAATTATCGAAAGCTTTTGAGAAGCTTGTGCTCTATAAAATAAGGGTTCTATTAGATGCCAATCATTTGGAGGTTCATGCAAATGTATTAATATTGTATGCATTTCATAACCGTCCTTTACGCAAATTGTCGTATCGAGTTTAATGTATTGGTAATGAAGTTCTGACAGTTTTTATATTCTGGACTTTCTGGACCTGAGAATTGAAGAACAATTTGTCGATATACAGAATCATTCCATAGAAGATCTATTAATCTAGCCGCTTCTAATTGTGCTCGATATACTTGTCTCTGACCAAAATGTTTTAAGTGGTACTGTATAATTTCCTCCATCAGTTGTTTTCGTAATCGATCACCAATGGCAGGTAGTGCTTCATCACCTAATCCTTCTGATTCAAATGCAAGGACTGCATCCAAAATAGAATGGATACCATCCTTTTCAACATGGGGCATTTTTTTCGATCCGATAATAAACAGATGTTCTCTTAATTCTCTTACTTTCCCTAGCTGCTCTCGCTGATGTTCTTCTACTCTTGTTAATATTTCTTCATATATTACTGGGTTATGGCTTAAAGCATCATGTAAGTTGTATAGTTCTTCTGTAACAACACCACCATTTCGATAAATTAAGGAAGAACCACTTATTCCACTATATTGGTAAACTTTTCTACCATTATCATTAACTAATTGAATCCAACCATAGATTAACCCTAATAAAAATGCTCGATCATTCTTTTTCGTATCAATAATTACTTGTCTTGGATTCAAATCAGGCATAAATGCTGGTAGATGCCACCGTTTATCTAAATGAGGGGTTACCGTTGATTTCCCTTTATTTAAACGTTCAATTCTTTTTTGATATGCCTCATAATATACACCTGGATATTGAGTATAGTTTTCAGAACTACTTCCTGAAGAAAACTTTGAAAAATGATTAACATTAAGGCCATAATGGGCATTATAAGATATGATTTCATATTTAGAAAATGCGACATCAACTATTTCTTTTTCTTCAAATATTTCATTAATTAGTCTTTCACCTAGTTCCTCATAAGATTCCGAGTGAATTCCCCAATACTTTAGTTCACGACAATTTTCAATATTCGGTATAAAAGGTTTGGAAAGATTATCGAGTATTCCAATTCTTTCTTTTATATACAACTCTACTGGCTGATTTAGCATTTGCGCTTCTTTTCGTAATGCTTGGATAATATTTAAATCAATTCGATCCCTATATCTTTCTCTTAATTCCTTTCGACAAAATTGAAGTACATTCTCACGATATAAATCCTCGACTCGTAAATCTGAATATAGTCCAAATATAGCTTGACTCTTTTTACAATATTGTCGGTAATGACTTAAGTAAATTTCTTTAGAAATATCATCTGGTAGCATTCCTTGGTCAACTGATTGTCGAATACTTTCCCAAATTGCTTCTTGGAGATCTTTAGTAGCCAGTACGTATTGTTTGGTTGGATCGAGATAATTCTCGTATTTTACTGCACGATGATTTATTTCAATTTGTAAATGATCACGAATATCTTTTAAATTATCAAAAAATCGTTCCCAAGCTTGGATCATTCTTTCAATCGCTTGTTGAATTGATGAAAAAACGAGTTCTAATAATAAATTTTGTTTATAAAGATTTAAGTTTGCTAATTGACGATGAGATTTTTGCTGATATTCTTTAATAAATTTATTTAGATTTTTTTTAGATTTTAAAAAGCCAGAATTGATGGCCTGATCCACGCGTTCAATAGCTGTTTCCTTATGGTCTGTGTCTTTCAAGTCATAAGTATCTTTATATTGTTCGATTCTTTTTCTAAGATTTTCATTGTCTTCTCTTAATTCTTTAATTCTATTTTTCATTTCTATGTTGATTTGATAAAGCAAATATCTAGCTGCAACTGGATGAAGTGGCCCAGGTTTTCTCAAAAACCATGTGTTCAAGCGAAACTCTTCACCATCAGTTCCTTCCGGTGAGTTTTCGTCCTCATCAACTACTTGATAAGAGATAAATGTTCGATACTCATAAACTTTTTTGTTAATTTGATCCTGGAAATAAGATAAAGAAGATTCTACTCTCCCAATTTCTTGGCGAACTAATTTTTTCATCTTTAACTTACCCTCATCGAGTCGACATTCGGCTTCATACCTTTTTAATTCTTCATCACCATTTAGCACTTGTAATACTCGCTTTTCAACCGCTTCAATAAATCGCTTAACTTTTGATTCACCGAGCTTCCCTTCAGCTAATTCTTCCCGAGTTTGACGATAAATATATTTAAAAAACGGGTTCGGTTTATCGGAATTAACAAATTGGTCCAAATACCAAATATATCGACTTTCTTTTTGAGGACGATCACGATTTATTCCTTTTCTCAAGTCTAATTCATATCTTTGTTGTTCTTCTTCAAATCGTTTATCAAGAATCAACCATGAATCGTTAAGTCCTGAAACTGCCCATTTTAATGCCAAATATTCTAAGATATCCTCATAAGGGTAACATAATGTCGAAGCTGCAGCACCACAGTATCTTCCCAATCCTTCAGAATCGATAATTTGTAAGATTTGATTATCTTCTTGGGAAAAATGTCGAATTGATATCGGACTAAATAATTGCAAATATATAGTACGAGCTACTTGATCAATATATTGACTTAAAGAGCTTAAATTCTTTCCATCCGTATTTTCATAATCATAAAGAAAACAAAAATCATATGGGCGTTGACCGATGGTAATCGCATGAGTATTCCTACCCTGTAAATCAACTTGATTTGGTCGATACTCAAGGTCAATCGTAACTCCCTTTTTATTATCGAAATGTTGACTTGCTGTCATCGTAATTGCATTTAATTCTTTTAAACTAGCATAACCATTAGCTCGAACAGACTCCCATTCTCGTTCATCAATTGTGTTAGTTCGGATTAGTATATCTGGTAATAAAAATGCACCTCGTATAAGAATATTGGAATGTCCAAATTTCCGCTTTAACATTTCTCTCATATACATAGCAATTTGTAAAAATATACCTGAACCTGTCCCGCCTGCCATAGATGTAATAATAATTACCCTGATCCCATAAGTAGTTCGATCACCATTAACAGGAAAAATGCGATCTATTGTTTCCCAAAGTGCATTCATTTTTCCTGCAGCCATTGCGGAACGAAATGCTAATCGAGATACGGCTCTAATTTGACCAGCTCCTTCAGTCATCGTTTTGTCTCTTAAATGCGGATTATCTGGAAACCAAGTAAGTACTATAGGATTTTCATGTAAATATTCCCCTACTGTTTTTCTTGTACTTGTTTGTGTTACTTGATTTGTTAAATATTCCATACTTCGTAGTGTGTTCACATCAGTGTCAAAGGCATGAACGGCTACATAATTTCTATTATTTTCTGGGATTTGACCGTAAATCGTGTTAACAATTTGACTACCAATTCCTCCTAATCCTATTAATATTGTAGGTACTCTGTTGACCATGGTTATCCCTCCATTTTGAACCCTATGCTTTCATAACGATGTATGTTTCCTTTCTACTATGGAAATCAATTTCCACTTCATCGTAGACATATAAATAAATATCTTCTTTTCCACTCGTCTCCTCTAATGGAGTATGTTGGACTTTCATATCAGGTCTTTGACATTCTTTTAAAAGTATGATTTTTTCCCCGTCTTCAGTAGCTTTTAATAAAAGGTTACCGATAGCTATTCTTTCAGCTCGGTATGGAAAAAACCATCGAGTGAAAAAGTTTGTATGAAAATATTCGGTACTTTCCCTTGTTCCGAAAACTCTTCCTTGATGAATATCTGATATTTTCATTAATATATACATAGAATTTTTAGCAAATCTAGGTTTCTTCCAAATTCCAATAAGATAGATTAAAATGAGAATGATAATAATTAGCAATACGATCCATTTTCCTATCTTTTCCCAGAAAGAAATATCCTCAATCGTATACGTAATCAATAATTCGGCATATTCACCATTGTATTTTCCTTCCATTATAAGAAGAAACTCCATTTCACCCACTGGTGTAAAAGCAGGTAATAGTCCCTTCTTAGGAGATATTTCAATGATGTTTCCATTTTGATTAATTTCATAATTTATATTGTTATTACTTGATAATTTTATATTTGGAAAGATTTCACTTAATTCCTCTGATGTTATGGGGTGGCCATTTATCATTGGTTGTACTTTTATAGGTTCTGCATCATTTATTGTGTCAACAGGATAGCTCCAATGATTTGATAAATTAATTAGATTTAAAATTCTATCCCGAACACCCTTTACAGCTACTGTTTTAGTTTCTCGATAATACCCAGGTACAATAGTAGTTATGTTTATTTCTGTTTGCTCTTGTGGCATAATAAATTTTCCGATAAAGCTTTGTTTTTCCTTATCCCATTGAAGATTTATCTGAGCACCATCTATTACTGCTGTTACTTCAATTTCTTTAATCATTTCTTCATCTTTTAATTGTATTTTTTTCCTTGAACGGTCTGCCGATAATAAATCCACTTGAATAATCATTTCACTACCAGGAAAGAAAACTTCTTCAGCACTATTCCAACTACCAGAATTCTCTAGCCTATGGAGAAAGATTTCAAAGTCTAGTGCAGCTTCTGCAATAAACTGAAACTCCTTCTGCTCATCATTATTAAAAGTTTCATTAAATTGAATAATATATTGACCTTCTGGTATAACCCGTTCTTTATCTGTTGAAGAAAGATGGGCTATGCTTCCATAGATATCCTTCCTAAGTTTATATGGATCCTTTGGTGTAACCATATAAAAAGGACCATCAGAACTATATTCAGTGCCTTGATTCATTACTTCAAATTTGTCTATATTCCATGTGATTTGATTTGCTGAGGATTGGTGGAGTATTGTTAATCTACGTAAAGGAAATGGTGAAGTTAGGGAAACATTTTTCCCATCAAAAGATGGATTTAAATTAATTGAACTCTGTTCAGTATTTATATCTCTTTCAGTTATAAGGGCTGCAACTTCATTTATTCGATCAATGATTTCTTTCTCCGATTTTGCAGTAAGATGAATTCCCCTTGTTGTTTTACTCCATATATTTGATATTTTTTGAATTTGTTTCAAATCTTTTTCTGATAAAAACGATTCAATTGTTACTAAAATGCTATTGACTTTAACCCCTTTTTCATAAGCAAAATGATTAAATTCTAATAGTACATCCTCAATCATTTGATATTTTTGCTGTATTTCTTGATCTGTTCCATTTTCAAAATCATTAAATAAACCGTCCATCACGATAATGAACCAAAAGTCTCGATTAGGATCTGATTGAATCTCACTTTTCATAAAATCAATAGATGTTAAAACTGTTTCAAATGGTGTAGATCCTGATTCATTCCAATGAATAATTCTTTCAATTTCATTTTGCCTAGTTAAATAGGACAATGAAATTGGATTAATTTTTTGTGGATTACTCATCCTAACTACTGAAAGTTCATCGTTTTCTCCCAATAATCCTATTAAGCTTTGTAATGAGTAATTGGCAAATTTCCAATTATCAGTTTGAATTTTTTTTCCTTGACTATCAGTTGTAGTTCTCATACTACCAGAATCATCATAAACCAGTGTTACGACTCGTTTCTTATGAATTGATTCAACATTATTACCATAAATGGTTAAAGGAAAAACAAACATAAAGATGAACAAAATAACTAGATAACAAAAAATCTGTACCTTTCTCATCTCGTTCTCCTATAAAAAAGTTTTTATACTCTTTTGTTCAAACATAAAAATTAATCTAACTTTTTGGTGTGTCTATGAAAAATATGCAAGAAAATACCAGATTATGACTTGACCAATTGGAAAAGAATTGATTGAAATAAGTAAATAAAAGAGGAAAAAGATGGAGAGAAATGAAGTAAAATGCGAATATATTCAGAAAAATATAATATTCTCAAAAAATATCAATATGGAAAATAAAAAAGAAAGGAGACAATATCTCCTCTCTTTTATCTTTGCGTGGCGACGTCCTACTCTCACAAGGGGAAACCCCTCACTACCATCGGCGCTGAGAAGCTTAACTTCCGAGTTCGGGATGTGTTCGGGTGTGACCTTCTCGCCATCATCGCCACACAATATTGGATTATTGAAAGAAATCATTCTTTCAAAACTAGATAATGAAAGGCAACCGAGTAATATTATTGCGCTGTCTAGCTTCGGCTCCT
>Ga0180215_1000561_pt1 | contig 46337 bp, 47 predicted proteins | sample eDN3rd37CBELigBY_FD_128871 | JGI IMG/M metagenome (GOLD analysis project Ga0180215, IMG submission 128871) | Enriched backyard soil microbial communities from Emeryville, California, USA - eDNA 3rd pass 37_C BE-Lig BY (version 2) (version 2) | ecosystem: Environmental > Terrestrial > Soil >... | reverse complement strand
TTATCTCCTTTTCTTCTTATTATCGCTCACTAAAGCCTGTTTCTTAACAACCTTTTCAAATTCCACATATACATGAACGACGTTTTCTCTGACCTCCTGTACATTCATAACTTTTCCTTTACGGCCTTTTATCTTAATATTCTCATCTACAACAGGTATTTGCTGTCGGCACTGGCTTAACACTAAATTACTTTTTTCATAAAAATGAACGGCAACCATATGGAGTTTCTCCTTTTTAATAAATTTTTCACAAAAAAGGGGAATTAGGGAACACTCATCTTTTATAAAATATTTAGGAAAACTCCATATTAGACCAGGTACAACTTTATTCATTAAATGATTTTAGAAAATGAAAGGAGGGAGGGGAACGAATTACCAGTTAACTGGTACTAAATGTGTGACTTTTGATATATTGATGTTTATTTCTCTGTGCTATTCTTAGCTTGTTAAGTATCGAACAAATATTTAAAACGGAGGTTATATATATGAGCTGTGGTTGTACAACAAATTTACATGACGGTAAGGCAATTGTTGATCATGTTAAAAGCAAAGGAAAAGCGGATTTAGCACCAACAGTAGCACATGAAATCGCATGTGATTGCGGTGAAACCTTTACATTAGAAAAAGTTATTATGAATTGTCCAAAATGTGAAATGACCTACGCCGTTACACCATGTGGTTCAGATGATAAAAATAATATCAAGCAGGCAGGAATTAAGTACGAATAACATGAAAAAAGGAAAATCCTCGTATAATTGGATTTTCCTTTTTTCATTATTCTTCTCTAAACCAGGTAAGCGCAATGGTTCCCGCACCAGCATGAACTCCAATTGCGGATCCCAATGGCCCAATCACTACTTCAAGATCAGGTGAAAGGGCGCGAATCTGCTCTTCGATACTAAGAGCTTCCTGTTTAGCGCCGCCTTCTAAAATATAAACGGTTTTAATGATTATATCTTGTTCTAGATCGTCCTTTAATTTCGCAACCATATAGGATAACGCCTTTTTTTGCGAACGTACCTTATCATAGGGAATCAATTTACCATCTTCAAACGTTAGAATTGGCTTAATTTGAAGCAAACTTCCCATCAGCATTTGAATCGCACTCACACGTCCCCCTTTATGTAACTGCTCTAGAGAACCAATCATGACATAAAGTGTATTAGTGGGATACATCGTTCTAAGTTTATTTGCTGTATCCTCAGGTGAGTGCCCCTCACGAATCCATTCCTGACCTTTACGAATTAGATGGGCCACCGGTAAAGAGATAAGTCTTGAATCCACTAGTTCAAGAGGAAAACCAGCCATATCAGCCGCTTGTTTTGTAGCGTTTGCCGTTCCGCTCAGTTCCGTTGATAAATGAACAGCAATTCCTAAATCATATTCTTTTTTTAGTTCCTCAAATAGAGAAACTAAATCTCCAATAACTGGCTGAGAGGTTTTTGGCAGTTTTCGAGAAGAAGTGAGTCTTGAATATAATTCTTCTTCTGAGATGTCAATTCCATCTTTATATGTCTCATTTTCAAATGTGATTTCAATGGGTACAACAAATATATTATTTTGCTTTGCATATTCAGGTTCGATATAACAGGTACTGTCCGTAATCCAAGCGATTTTTTTCAACAGAATTCCCCCTAGGCCAGATTTGTAAAATGATAGTTAGTAACATTAATTCGCAAACAATTTACGAAGTTCACAAAAAACTATACCCTCATCTTAATACCAGCTACTATATGTTAGTATATATGATATACCATCATACCCGTTAAAAAAAGCATTTTTTGCAAACACAGCTTTCTTTCAGCAATCATTGCAGTGGGTGGGGATGGAAAAATTTATTAAATATAACGGTGGCACACCAGCTTTCAAAGGTTAAATTGCTTCTCATTTTTATTAGCGTCTTTTTTGGTAAACACACAAAGTATAAAGAAGTCAGCATGCTAACAGGTAAAAATATATCCATTTCCAGTACTGAACCAATGAAAGTTCACACAGATGGTGAATATGCTGGAGAATCACCGGTTACCATTGAAATATTGCCATCATATTTTCCTATCTACTCAAAGCTAAAGGAATATAACCAGGATTAGATATCAGCACTACTATTACTATTACAGATAACCACTAACTAGAATAGCTAACAGCAAGGGTGTAGGAGGAGTAACTACTCTGGTTAGTTTCTTTTTATTTTCTAGTTTACATAATATATATTATAAGAAGCAATTATAAAAATGATTAATCCGTCTCAATATCTGAGTAAACTCTTAAAAGTGAGACAGAAAGTAAATTTTTTACTAAAACGATTTATTTAATCGTATAAATCTAACTTAATATTATTGATTAAATTTATACTCTAAAAATCTTATGTAAATCGGGATATTGTAAATAATCAACTCTTTGTAAACTAAATCATGTATCAGTCATATGTCATAACTTAATAATTAATAAAAACAATTACTAAACCACACTTAGTATCTCCAGTCTTCCTCCTCCATTCTTTTTCTTATTTAGTTTACATAACATTATTATCAATTTTTATCCTTCTTTTTTTGATTTCTAATTCATTTTAATAAAACTAAAAGGTAATATCTCATCATTCAGATATTACCTCTGGTTAATACATTCCATTACTTACTCTTCTTTGCTTTCTTATCTCTATTAATCACCTTTGTATCAAGCAAGTTCCATTTTCCATTTTCGTAAAACCATTTAGATTCTACAAATGCGATTGAATCTGCATGATATGCTCCACTTATTTGCTGGATTCCTTTTAATCCATATAACTCATCTTTTACGATGACTGGCTTTAGTGAGCTATAGGGATCGATCATTAATTCTCGAGGCTCATTTAATTTCCCTTTCACAAAGAGTCCTAATTGATCATAATCCTTTTTCCTGCTAATTAAATTAAAATTGTACGTTTGACCTGTGTTATCAATAGTAATCGAAGCTTTGTAGTTATTCTGGAACTCACTTGTAATCATCAGAGAATCAGGTACACCTATATCAGTTAATATGAAGTCTTTTAACGTATATAAAAAGTGATGAGCGATCCCACCACTGCTGCCTGTTGGAATGGTAATGTATATATCCATTATTCCATCATGGTTAAGGTCATCAAATTTTAATATCGGATCAAAGCCGCTATCCAATTCAGCTGTATAGATTTGACCATTTGATCCCTTGATTAAAAGGATCATCTCCTTTAAGAAAGAGCTGTCTTCCTCATACTGAACTCCATTTATTTCAATTGTATCTACCTTTCCATCACCTGAAACATCCATTTCCTCACTCAATAAATTAATTGTTTTGTCTACATTCGTTTCTTCTTTTTGTATTTGCTTCTTGTCTCCCTCTACTGCATATGCACCTGTAATAGCATTTAAGGACAGGAAAAACAACGCTAATAAAACCAACCCGAATTCTTTTTTCATCTACTGGTCCTCCTTCGTGATGGATTCCATTAGCTATTATGTCCAATATTGGTAAAAAGATGTAGAAAACCTCCTGCATTTTACAGGAGGTTTTTATATGCTAATCTATTGATGTTATTGATCTTCCGTTGCCGTTTCTTCCTTCTGCTCTAGTTTCCAAATCGTTTTTGCTTTTCCGTTTTGGTCTTCATCAAATAAGAAGGAACCATTTGAATAGCGGTCATTAAAACGGAGTGTTGAAGTATTGGTTTGCTCAATGATTCCCTTTTCTGATTCAATTAGAATCATATCCTGCTCGTTAGCAAACACAAATCCAATTACATAGTGTGGATTTGTTTTCAGCTCACGTAAAATAACCACTCCTCGCTTAGCTCGCGATGTTAATTCAAACTCACTTAATTTCATTTTTTTAATGGATCCGCGCTGAGTTGCAATTACAACTGACGGCTGGTCATCACTATTTTTGATTTTACCGCCTGTAACATGATCACCGTCTTTTAAATTAATTCCCTTAACACCTGCCGCACGGACACCAATTGGACTTACTTCCTCTTCGTTAAACCATAGGGCATAACCGTAATAGGTAGTTAAGAAGAGCTCTTTTGTACCATCTGTTACATGGACATCGATGACCTCATCGTCCCCTTTTAAATTGATAGCAACGAGTGACTTCGAGCGACGCTGAGCATGGTATTGCTTTAATTCTGTTTTCTTGACCATCCCATTTTTCGTAACAAATAATAGATAGGACTCTGTTTCAAAATCCTTTACAGGAATGGCAGCAATGATGGCTTCATCCCGTTCAATTGGAATAATATTAGCAATATGCTGGCCAACATCCTTCCAGCGAATATCCGGAAGCTCATGAACTGGACAGAATAAGTAATTTCCTTTGTTCGTAAAGAGTAACAACACATCTGTTGTATTCACATCAAGCTGGGAAATCAGCTTGTCTGAATCCTTCATCCCAAAGTCCTGACCATTGGAAGCAGCATATGAACGCTGGCTTGTACGTTTTACGTATCCTTCCTTTGTAACAGTCACAATGACATCCTCACTGGCAATCAGCACTTCAAGATTAATTTTAATTTCTTCTATTTCTGCCTCGATTTTCGTTCTTCTCGTATCGATAAATCGTTTTTGGACATCTCGCAATTCCTTCTTAATGACAGAAAATAGCTTTTTCTCGCTGCTCAAGATAGCCGTTAGCTCCTCTATCAGCTTAGCCAACTCTTCTGCCTCTTCTCTTAGTGCTGTAATATCCGTATTCGTTAATCGATAGAGTTGTAGAGATACGATTGCTTCTGCTTGAGGCTCGCTAAATTGATACTTTGCCATCAAATTATTTTTAGCATCCCGCTTATCCTTAGAAGCACGGATTGTGGCAATTACCTCATCTAAAATAGATAAGGCCTTCATTAGTCCTTCTACGATATGTGAACGATCTCTTGCTTTTAAGAGATCAAATTCTGAGCGTCTTGTGACTACCTCTTTGCGATGATCAATATAAGCATCAAGCATTTCCCGCAGTCCCATTAATTTCGGCCTTCTATTATGAATGGCTACCATATTGAAATGGTAGGTAATCTGTAAATCACTATTCTTAAATAGATAATTTAAGACGCCCTCTCCATCTGCCTCTTTCTTCAGCTCAATAACAATCCTTAGTCCAGTTCGATCCGTTTCATCACGAACCTCTGCAATTCCCTCAACTTTTCGATCAAGACGAAACTCATCGATTTTCTTCACTAAGTTTGCCTTGTTTACTTCATACGGGATTTCGGTAATGACAATCTGCTGTTTTCCACCACGAATGGTTTCAAACTCTGTTTTACCGCGAACAATAACCTTGCCTTTACCTGTCTCATAGGCTCTTTTTATCCCCTCAACACCCTGAATAATCCCACCTGTTGGAAAATCAGGCCCTTTTACGAATTCCATTAAATCATCTACGGAACATTCAGGCTTATCCATACGATAGATAGCAGCATCAATAACTTCCCCAAGGTGATGTGGAGGTATTTCTGTTGCATAACCTGCAGAAATACCTGTTGACCCATTCACGAGTAGATTCGGAAACGCAGCTGGCAACACGGTTGGTTCGTTTGATGTATCATCAAAGTTCGGAACCAAATCAACGGTTCGCTTATCTATATCTCGTAAGAGCTCTGAAGAAATGGCCGACAGTCTGGCTTCTGTATAACGCATCGCAGCAGGCGGGTCACCGTCAACACTCCCGTTATTCCCATGCATTTCAATTAGTACATTACGTACCTTCCAATCCTGGCTCATCCGTACCATTGCTTCATATACGGAAGAATCACCATGCGGATGATAGTTACCAATTACATTACCAACGGTTTTGGCTGATTTACGGAAGTGTTTATCATGTGTATTCCCTTCGACATGCATGGCATACAGAATACGACGTTGCACAGGCTTTAGACCATCACGTGCATCAGGAAGTGCCCGATCCTGGATAATGTATTTACTATAACGCCCAAATCGATCTCCAATCACTTCTTCTAGAGGCAGGTCATGAAATTTCTCTATTGAACTCATGAAGGATCAACCTCCTCAGTGACAGAGATGTTTTCATTTTCAAGTATGCTTCCGTCTTCTTCTAAGCCAAAAGCCACATTAGATTCAATCCATTTGCGCCGCGGTTCAACCTTATCACCCATAAGCGTTGTCACCCTGCGCTCTGCACGGGCTAAATCATCTATCCGTACACGGATTAAGGTTCTTGTCTCTGGATTCATGGTTGTATCCCACAGCTGATCGGCATTCATTTCTCCGAGTCCCTTATAGCGCTGTAGTATATACCCTTTTCCGACCTTTTTAATGGTATCTTGAAGGTCATCGTCACTCCAGGCATATTCTATAACTTCTTTCTTTCCAGTACCCTTACTTACCTTATAGAGTGGCGGCAGAGCGATATATACTTTCCCAGCCTCAATTAATGGTTTCATATAACGATAAAAGAAAGTTAATAGCAGTACCTGAATATGGGCACCGTCTGTATCGGCATCGGTCATGATAATGACTTTATCATAGTTACAATCTTCAACCTGAAAATCTGTTCCAACACCCGCACCAATAGTATAAATAATGGTATTTATTTCTTCATTTTTGAAGATATCGGACAGCTTTGCTTTTTCTGTGTTTATAACTTTACCACGTAATGGCAGCACAGCCTGAAAACGACGGTCTCGTCCTTGTTTTGCTGAGCCCCCAGCAGAATCACCCTCGACTAAATACAATTCATTTTTCTGAGGGTTTCTAGATTGAGCCGGAGTTAATTTACCAGAAAGCAGCGCTTCTGAGCGTTTCCGTTTCTTCCCGCTCCGCGCTTCTTCACGTGCTTTACGTGCTGCTTCCCGTGCCTGATACGCTTTGATTGATTTTTTCACTAGCAATGTACTAATATCAGGATTTTCTTCAAGAAAATAAGTTAGATTCTCGGAAATAACAGCATCCACTGCGGAGCGTGCTTCACTAGTTCCAAGCTTACCTTTTGTCTGACCTTCAAATTGAAGCAGTTCTTCTGGAATCCGGACTGAAATGATTGCAGAAAAACCTTCTCTTATATCGGAACCATCCAAATTCTTATCTTTTTCTTTTAGCAGACTAACTTTTCGTGCATAGTCATTAACAGAGCGGGTTAATGCAGTCCGTAGTCCAACTTCATGTGTCCCGCCATCTTTTGTCCGAACATTATTAACAAAAGACAGTACATTTTCGGAGTATCCATCATTAAATTGGAAGGCAAAGTCAACCTCTATTCCGTTTTGAACACCTTCAAAGCTAGTGACTGGATGCAATACATCCTTTTCTTCATTCAAATATTGCACGAATGCTTCCAGTCCATTTTCATAGTGAAATATATCATGAAAATCATTGCGCTCATCGATTACTTCTATTTTTACACCTTTTAATAGAAAAGCTGATTCACGAAGGCGTTCGCAGAGTGTTTCATAATTATAGGTGGTGGTGGAAAAGATTGTTGGGTCTGGTTTGAAGTGAATAGTAGTACCAGTTTGATTTGTTTTCCCTAATTTCTCCAATGTTGTAGCAGGCTTACCGCCATTTTCAAATCGCTGCTCGTAAACAAAACCATCACGCTTTATTTTCACAACGAGCCATTCAGATAAAGCATTTACAACAGATGCGCCAACACCGTGTAAACCGCCACTCGTCTTATAACCGCCCTGACCAAACTTTCCACCTGCATGGAGAATAGTTAAAATTACTTCAGGCGTAGGTTTGCCAATTTTGTGCATTCCAGTCGGCATTCCCCGTCCTTTATCCTGGACACTGATTGAATTATCCTTGTGTATTTTGACAATAATATGATCTCCATATCCGGCTAACACTTCATCTACTGAATTATCTACAATTTCATATACTAGATGATGCAGCCCTCTGGAATCCGTGCTTCCGATGTACATACCCGGGCGCTTACGGACTGCCTCAAGCCCTTCTAAGACTTGTATGGCATCATCATTATAATCAAATGCCGCTTGATTTCTTGCCACGAACATTCCCCTTTCATTCAAATCAAAGACCTATCTAACGTGTTATCTTTAATTATTCTTATATCCGTTTGTTGATCTTTTATTTATACTTGTTCTAATGGTATTCTCTTTTAATTAGGATTTTCCTCTTCCTCACAAAGAAGTTGGTTCCTTTTTGTTAGTCATTCTTCAATATTACTTTTCACATATACCATAACATGTAAATACTTATTCCGGAAAATCTCTTAAAGTGACTCTTATTATCACATCAAGAACAAACGTTCCTTTCATTATCATAACATATCTAATACGAGAGTCTACGTATTATTGTATCGATTTATTTTGATTTGGCAAATGAGATTTTCAATTAAGAGGGGGAAAATACTGCTAATAAACCTTTGAAAGATATTGATTTTAAAGGAGTTAAACAAAATTAGAAGATAGACAAAATTTAAAAGCATATACCAAAAGATATAGGTATATGCTTGATTAAATTAAATTATTTAGTCATTGCATGCTCAACTTTTATACAACGATCCATTACTACAGTATAGCCTTTTTCCTTTAAAAACTGGTATGCTTCTTCATTTTCAAGACCCTGCTGCGCCCAAAAAATGTCTGCGTCAATTTCATCAAATTCTCTTGCTACTTCAGGTAAATGCTCGGAACGACGAAATACATTGACGATATCAACGTGGCCTTCAATCTCTTTTAAGCTTTTGACAGATTGAACTCCTAGTATTTCAACCCCTTTTGGATTAACTGGAATAATCTCATACCCAGCATCCTGCATCGCTTTAGAAACCATATAAGAAGTTCGCTCTGGGTTGTCACTTAAGCCCACAACTGCAATACGCTTTGCGTTTTTTAGAATTTCACGAATTTCATCTCTTGTTGGATTTTCAATAGCCATTATTATCCCTCCAAATTTTAATGTAGTACAGGATTACCATTACAATATTTCCAATGCTTCTATAATTGTACCATAATATAGAAATATTCAATAATTATCTGCCAAAAAGGGAGGATTTCCCTTACAGCCCTACCTATTCATTTTGTGCAATTGGTTTAGAATCTAAAGTAAGTGCAAGCCAAGCGGTTTCGTCTGCAAATGATCTTGACCAGCTGGCAATCCCCTTAAGTTCATACTGCAAAGCAAGGTCAACACGTTTACTCATTGAGAGATCGTCCTCCAGCCAAATCCGATAGGTTGAATTCGTATTGGGATCGGTTAATTCAGCATAGTTTTGACCACTTTGCTCATCATAGATTGGGGTCACACCATTAGTTGTCAGCCATTCCTTCACCTCAGCCATCGACATGGCCTTAGATGAAATTTCACCGGACGTTTTTTCCTCCCATATTCGTGTATAGAGTGGAACACCCAGGATCAATTTCTCATTTGGTACTACTTCTAGCAAACTCTGTAAATTTTCTTCCACCCAAGGCAAGCTAGCCACACTTCCCGCTTCCTGAGAAGAACCCCAATGCTCGTCATAAGCCATAACAATCAAGTAATCAACAGATTCAGCCAATTTTTCCCGCTCGTAAAAAGCAGACCAATTCCCAGTTGTCATAAACGTAATATCCATTGAGACAATTAAACCTGCACGATGAAAATACGTTGTTGCCTCCCTTACAAATTGTGTAACAAACGGTCCGTCTTCTTCTCGTACATTTTCAATATCAATATTTATTCCGTCGAGATTATACATTTGGCTATAATGTAGGAGCTGCTGAATGATTGCTTGACGTGTTTCATAATATTGGAACGTTTCATGTGTAAGATCAGGATCAAAAGCATTTGAAAATAGCCCCCATACTTGATATCCTCTCTTTTTTGCCCAGTTAACATAATCTAGTGAGGCTAAATTTTTTAATGAGCCATCCATCCCGCTTAGCTCAAACCAGGTCGGTGAGACAACATTTACCCCTGGCATCTCAGGAAGTACCTCAGGATTAGGGTTTTTCGTGTACACTGCTTCCCATGTTAAGTGAATCGGCCCCTCGAATTTTGGTATGACCGCTTCAGATATAGCCTTCTTATTCTCTACTGTTTTCGTTTGTCCCTTTTCTACATACTGTTTATGAATATAGCCGGCAATTCCATTTTCTTTACGAACAAAGTAATACCCTTCATTCTCATTTTCTATCTTGATTTCTTCATTGCCGATCACCTGTTCTGTATAGGGAGACTGTAACTTAGGCTCTGTTCGCAAACGCAGCTTTTCTTCATTTGCATTCTTAGCCTTTATTTTTCCTTCCACAATCTTTTGTTCGCTTTTTACCATTTCGATTGCCTTGGTATCTGGTAAAATAGAATGTTGAATTTCATAGTTTTCAAGAACCAATGGTAAAGCCAAATATAGCTCGCCATGATGACTCTTCATAGCAGAAAAAGTCAGCTGGACAGGCTCCTGGTTACGATAGTAGACTAGCGAATCCTTTGGTAGTTGAATAACCTTACTACTTGTTGTCATAATGATTGATTGTGACTTTTCATCATATACGAGATAGTTATCAATTTTCTCTTTCAAGAAAGTCAACGGCAGATAGATTGTTTCACCCTCCAGCAAAGCATTTCCTTCCTGTTTGCCATTATATAAAATGGGGTTATCACCACTAAAATAATTAACCTTCTCTTTTGAAGCAAATGGATATAAAAAGAATAGACTAATAGAAAGGATAAGCAGCAGCAACCCTACTAAACCTGCTAGTATTCCCTTCTTTACGGTACTTTTCCTTGTTCGATAAACGTTGTTTGACATTTGGCCCGTTCCTCCTCAACCTTATCCTAGCGAAATGTAACCCGATTGAAAAGAAAATTTCTTTTTTGATAAGTCATTTACTCATTCCCCATCATATGAAAATATTAAGTGACATGTATTGATCCAAAAATAAAATAATTTGGTAAATGGAATCTTTTAGTTGTAACATGGTAAAATATATAGGAACTATAAGCAGTAATCATCAATCAGTATTGATTCATGGGAAAAAGAAGGAGAGTTTGAATGTTTGAGTACGGAATCATTATTATTCTTGCGTATTTGATCGGATCCATTCCGTCAGGCTTAATCATTGGAAAGAAATTTTTTGGAGTCGATATCCGTCAGCATGGGAGCGGAAATTTGGGGGGCACCAATACATTTCGTGTCTTGGGTGTAAAAGCAGGTCTAACAGTAACCATTGCAGATATATTAAAAGGAACACTTGCCGCTGCACTGCCTCTTATTATTGATGTGGATATGCATTACTTATTAGCTGGAATATTTGCTGTGTTAGGACATACCTATCCAATCTTTGCCGGCTTTCGCGGTGGAAAAGCAGTAGCTACTTCAGCAGGCGTCTTACTCTGGTATGCACCACTTATGTTTATCATTATGATTGCAGGCTTCTTTATTTGCTTATACATAACAAAATATGTCTCATTGTCCTCTATGTTTGGCGGTCTTGTCGCATTGGTTTATGCCATCATCGTACAAGATATTCCACTCATTATCGTTGTAGCCGCCCTTACATTATTTGTCGTATATAGGCATAGAGCCAATATAAAACGAATCATGGACAAAACAGAACCCAAGGTAAAATGGCTTGGATAAGATGATAGGAAAGTAAGCACAAACAGGTGCTTACTTTTTTTTAAAAAAAATAGTCAATTCCCCCTATAAACTCCTGTTATTTATTCGATAAATAATTCATATTATCTATTTGATAACAATGCAATCATTTAGTATCATTATAGAAAAGTATAGGATTTGACTTATTTTGACTTTATTCTACATATATTTTAATCATAAATTGTCAGTATTCGTCATATGGTTTATTAATCGGTTTTATTAATGGGTTAACTCTTTAAAAAAAGGATGCGATTGAACAATGATAAGGACGAATGAATTCCCAAGTGAATCTTTGACAATTGATGTTAGTGAAACAGATTTTGGTAAAGAGCAGTTATTTGATGTAAGAAAGCAAGCTGCTGGATTGGCGCATGAAATACGTAATCCGCTGACAACAATAAAAGGGTTTCTTGAGCTGCTTAAGCCTAGCTTAAGCGAAATAGGCAGAGGCGAATACGCTGAAATCGCCCTTGATGAGATTGATAGAGTAAATGACATAATAAATCAGTTTTTGAACGAAATAAAGCCTATTACATGCCAAAAGGAATTATTTTCCTTAAACGAACTACTCGTGAATCTTGTAAAATTGTTTGAAAGTGAATCTAAAGTAAAAAACATTAAATTATTGACTCATTTAACTGAAGAAGAGATACAACTTTATATTGATAAAAATGAATTAAAGCAAGTGCTCATAAACCTTATAAAAAATGCCATCGAGGCAATAGAAGAAACTGATATTCATGATGGTTTTATTGATATTCGTACAGAAGTAAATAATAAGCATGCCCTCATTCATATCATAGATAATGGTTGTGGGATGACAAGTGATACAATCAATCAGCTTTTTATGCCCTTTTATACAACAAAATCAATGGGAACGGGGATTGGGCTAACAATCTGTAAAGACATTATCGATCAAAATCAAGGCCATATCTCCATTACAACAGACCACCATAAAGGCAGCAAAATTACTATTTCATTGCCTTTACACTAATAGATCGATGCATCAAAACGAAGAGAGTGTCAATGAACACTCTCTTTTTATTTTCAAATAATGTTCAATTTTTTGCCATGAAAAAACTGATGTTAAAAAATGTCCATATTTCTTTACAAAATTCCAATTAAAATTGAGATAAAATAAAAATACAAATTAAATAAATCGGAGGTTACCCACATGAAGAAAGAAGATAAAAATTATATTTTCTATACATCAGTAGACATAGAAGAGGAACAGGATGAATTCTTACTAGAGTTGTTTTCATGCTCAGAACACGATGAAGAAAAGATTATACCTGAAACCATTATTCATAACTTTGATGAATTAATTACTTTTTTTGAACAAATGGAGCAGGAATAGTCTTGTGAGCAAAACAGCTACAAATGAAAAAGTACTTTCTCTTCTATATTTTAAGTAATTGAAATTTTCCTTTGCCTAGTACATCTTTTATATAATCAAGCTTTGTATGATCAAAATAATTGAAGTCATTCTCATGGATTAAAATGTCCACATGATCAAATGCATGCACTTGATCACCGGAAATTGGCTGCTCTTCCAGAGACAGCTTAAGTTGTGGTCCCCCTCAACCAATTCCCATCGAAAGGCGGACATACAATTTTTCCAGTTCATTTGTTTGTTCCTGTGCTATAGCTTGATCTAATACTGTTAGAGCAGCTGCCGTAACCTTAAACACTAGACTACCATCTCCTTTTGTTATTACCGTGCAATATTTATCACAATAATTCCTTATTCGGGGTTTTATTACCTTCAATCCTACGGTAAAATATGGACTAAGAATAGTAGATTGAGGTGATTTTCCCCATTGCTGCAATTCAGATTGTTTCCAACTAATCTATATTTTATCTTAATTTTCATGGCCACACTAGTTAGTTTTCAACTAAATCGACTTACGCTTAATTTTTTCATACTATTCATATTATTTATTATAGTAGCATTTTTAAAGGAAAAGCAGAGGGTATTTGTATGGATTACCATTGCTTACTTTTTTGGCGAATTTCTTCATTTATATGCTAATCGTTTTTTAAACGAGATGAACCTGAATGTACATACAGTGTACATAATGGAGAAACTTTTATTATTGTTTCCGATCATGAGCATTTTATATGTTAGTTATAAATTCAAGCAAAATATATCCTTTTTTTATAATAAAGATTTTTTAAGTGATTCGTTTTCCATTCTACAGGATGCATCGAACAGTCGTAAAAGACCCATCCTTCTATTGTCGATCATCCTGTCTCTTTCCCTTCTTATTCTTTTACTTGCGTTTCACAATATTTCATTTGTAGGTCATGTACTAGTATTTGCATCTCTTAGTAGTATGATTGAGGAATTCTTATGGCGCGGGCTTTTAATGCAGGCCATGCTTAACCTAACAAATAAATGGACAGTAATGATTCTATCTAGCATTTCTTATGGGTGTTCTTATCTCATGTATGGCTATTCGATTGGAGTTTGCTTGTTATTTGCATGTTCCGGCATCCTTTATGCTTGGATGACCCTTCACTTTCATCATTTATTTCCGGCCATTGTTTGTCACTTTTTAATCTTTATCATCATGATTGCATGTGGAATCGTTCCATTCTCTCCAATATAAACAGATAGGTTTACTTTTAACTGTTATTAATGATTTAATTAAATTTGTTGAATAATACCTATGTACAGTTCAATAATCAAGTCAGCTAAGGGGATGGGTTTTCATGAATATAACAGTTAGTAAGGAAGCATTCGAATGGTATGTGGATGAAATGGACCTCAAAGAAGGAAGCTTTGTTCGTTTTTATGCTCGGTATGGAGGCTCCAGCCAAATTCAAAAGGGTTTCTCTTTGGGAATCTCAACAGAAGAACCTGACCATATTGGAACAAAAACAGTTATGAACGGGATAACCTTTTATATTGAAGAAAAAGATCTATGGTATTTTGATGGTCATGATTTACATATTGAATATAACACTGCATTAGGAGAACCTGAGTTTCAGTTTAGTAAATAAGCAGACGGAATCGTCCGTCTGCTTTTTTATGGATTACGACCAAAGATAATCGGTTAATCCCTCTTTTTCAAGAATTTCTTTTTGTTTAAGTCCTATTAAATCAAAATGAGGGTAGCCTTCTTTTCTTTTATCAATCCATTCTGCTTTCAGTCCATACTGCTTTCCCCAACTGATTAGCTTCTCCAAATCCTTACAGCCTACTTTTGTAACTGTTTTACTACCTGGGAAGCGGCTATCAAGCCAGTAATGTGTAAGAAAAGCAATTTCCCCATTTTCAACTTTCCTTTTCCAATCTAGCAGCTCCTGACGCGTTATACCAAAAGCCATACCAAAATCCTCCCCGGCTGCATGTCAACCATATGTACTATTTCTTTATTTCCTCATATTTTTGAAACCATTCCGGAAATGCTTTTTTAAATTGAACGGGTCTGAAATTGTCTTTTTTGACAACGATATGCGTTGTTGTCCCTTCAGCACAGACTTCATTATTCCCATTTACTATCGAATATCCATAAACCGTTTTTAAACCGTCATTTAGTTCGACCCATGTGTTTACAAAAGCCCTCTCACCATATCTGATTGCCTTTTTATATGTACAGTTCACATCATAAACAGGGGCGTAATAGCCTGACTCTTCCATTTCAAGATAACTATAACCAATGTCTTCAATTAATTGAGTTCTCCCAAGTTCAAACCATTTTAAATAATTCGCGTGGTAAATTACTCCCATCATATCTGTATCTGCATAAAGTAATTGAATCTCTTTCGTAGAAATAAACATTACGTCCTCTCCAATCATTGCTATTTATAGTTGGTTTTCTATCATTATTATAGCGCTTTTAACTGTTTTGTTTATGTTCTTTTCTTAGCTTTCCAAATGCGGCTACTACATCTGATTTTTCAATAATAACCGCTTCATTCAACTCAGGAAGGGAATGAGAACTCATTAAACGGCGTGCCTGAACTTGAATCGACTCATTCATTAAATTAGTTGCAAAACGTCCATTTCCATCTGTATGGTGATCCTTAAGTTCAGAAAGTATGAATTCTTCTGCATCACCAGTTAAATGAAAATCAAATTGCTTTCCATATAGTTGCATGATTTGCAGTAATTCCTGATTTGAATAATCTTCAAAGTGCAAGAACTTTTTAAAGCGGGATTGTAAGCCTGGATTGCTTGCAAGCAGAAGATTCATTTCATTTGGGTAACCAGCAAGAACAACTACTAGATTTTCGTTATGCTTAGTCATTTCATCTACTAATGTATCAATGACTTCTTTACCAAAGTCACCTGCAGATTGTCCCAATAGTGAATAGGCTTCATCAATAAACAATACACCACCAAGGGCATCTTTTATTTTCCGTTTTGTTTTAATAGCAGTTTGACCTACATAACCGGCCACAAAATCAGCACGGCTTGTCACGATTAAATGTCCTCTTTTTAATAAACCGCAATCTTTAAGTAACTCAGCATAAATTTTCGCAACCGTCGTTTTTCCTGTACCTGGATTACCGGTAAATACGGAATGAAGCTGAATGGGTACAGTAGGTAAGCCATGATCCCTTCTCATTTTTTGCATTCTCACAAACGAGATAATTGAACGGACCTCATCTTTAACATTTTCTAATCCCACTAAACCGGTTAATTTTTCCTCGGGGTTATCCTTTAATTCTGCTTCACACTGAATAAAATCCTGCTTATCTAATAATGAAAATTGTAGGATATCATCCTTTTCTTCAACTGCTTGATGTGCTCCCTTTTGAAAAATGGCATCAAGGATGAGATGACGAACAGTCCGTGCATTCCCAAACGTATCATCAACCCGTTCTTTTTCAATTCGTTCCTCGAGAGCTGCTTTCGCTTCATCAGTCAGAATATAATCATTTTCAGAGGCCATCTTTTCACCTATCGTGATTAATTCCTCATTCGAATAATCAGGTAAAGTGATATGATTGGACATTGGAAAACGACTTCGAAGTCCCGGATTCGCATCAAGAAACTGCCGCATTTCATCTGGATACCCAGCAAGGATGACCGCAAACTTTCCGCCGTATTCTTTACCAGTCATTAAAGAAACAAGAGTGTCTATGGCAGTTTGGCCATAATCATTCCCAGATTGTCCCTCTCTCTTTAAATTATAGGCTTCATCGATAAACAGCACACCGCCCAAAGCTCTCTCTACCGCTTGACGGACATTTTCCTCTGTTTGCCCAACATAAGACCCAACTAATTGTGATCGGTCAACCTCTACGACTTCTTTTCCAGGCAAAACATGTAGCTCATGATATATTTTAGCAAATAACCGCGCAAGCGTTGTTTTCCCGGTACCTGGATTTCCAGTAAGGATCATATTCAAACTTATTTCATCCTTTGATTGAAATCCCTTATCTTTACGGATTTTTTGATACTTAAAAAACTGATAAAAGTCATTTAGTTTTCTTTTAACAGCATCAAGTCCAATCATATTATTTAGCTCTTCTAATGAACTAACTGCTTCTTCAGCCTTATCATTTAATTCATCAGCAAAAAGTGCCGACCATTGTTTTTTATATTCTTCAATTGCTGTAAGATGTTGTTTCATTTCTTCCAGATGTACGGCTGTATGAAAAGCACCTACCAACGAGCTTTCATATTCACTTGTTGCTTTTAGCAAAGATGCCGTTTCCTCAATTGTATCCTCTAGAATCCCTTTCATTTTTTCGTATAAATCAAGGATATCTGAATTTGTTATGTACGACGAAGACTGCGTATAGGAGGATATTTTGTCGAAAGTATCTTCTGCAATCGTTAAAAATTGGCCGCATATGACTTTATATGTCTCTATTGTTTGTTTCTTTGCCTGCCGGTTATCGGTTTCCCTGATTGGCGGGAAGATTAATGCATCTAATAAATGGCTATCCTTTTTCCATTCATATCCTGCTAGAAACTCGTTTGCTCTAGTATTTGCCGGATTTAACTCCTTTGCTTTTTCCATCCAGGTCAGAACAATAGACCCCTTCTTTCCTTTAGAGAAGGTGGAAACAGCTAGAATCGTTAATAGCTCGGAAGCGAGCAGACGATTAGTAGCTTCTTTCATATCAAGACTTTGAAGGCTTCGTAAAATTTCTCCTTCATTTTCTATAAATCCTTGTACTTGAAGTTCCTTTTCCCAATTTTGCACCTTATGAATAAGCTGATCTTGGTCTTGTTGCAACAGTCTTTCCATTTATATCACTTCTTTTTCGTCAATAGTATTTGATTGAAAATAATCCTTCTTATTCTAACATATTTTTTCATCGGAATAGTCAGTAGGGGATTTGACTGTAGGAGAGAGAATGTATGTAGTCCCATTGAAAGAGCAACTACTCCTTCAATGGGATTGATGTAATCATATGGTATAAATAGATTACCTATTAGCGTGAAGAATTCTCATCTTTTATTTCAGAACGCATGGCATCAATACTTTCGCGTCTGCGTTCATTTTTCGCTTCAATTTGCGCACGCTCGTCGCCGTTTACATTTTGCATCGTTTCTTCCGCCTCTTGCATATTATCAATGGTGTTGACAATCATTTCTTGTAGTTTTTCTACATTATCACTTCGATCATCTGGGTTTGGTTTATTATTGTACGTCATGTTAATTCCTCCATATCATTAATTATCAAATTCGCTCCGTCAAATTTGCTCCCGGATTTTTATCGACCTCGGTCGATTTATTTCCATTAAAAAATACAGGGCATCCGCCGGAGGCTAAACTTCAGAAAGAAGTTTAAAAATACAGAGTTAGTTTGTCTCGCTCACCCAAAAATAATCAACATAATTGTACAAAATTTAATTTTCAATAAAATGATTATGTAAATAAAAAAGAGAGAAAGAACCTTTGGAAGGTCTTTCTCTCTTTTTTATTTATTCGCCCTTTGTTTGTATCACTTGGGCATGTTTACCGGATGTATCCTGCATTTTCTTTCCTTTATTACCGCCAAAGCCACGTGGTTGTGTACCTAATGTCTCTGGTACATGATGTTTACTGTCTCTCTTTGGATTACTCATCTGAATCCCTCCTCAAAAGCTTTCTTTTTCATGAGTATGCTATTACCAGCCGCGTCGATTGCTGCTGTTACTCCTCATGTAAAGTATCTCCTTTAGGGAAGGTTTCATTAATGGTAATGACTGTTAGAACTATTTCACAGCAAATTTACTCCGCTTTACTAAGATGTTTCTTTTCTAATCTTTCTTCAATTTTCTCGATTGCAGCCTGATCACGTAATAATTGAAGTTTATTTTCATTAACGAGTTCTGAGAAAGAACGTTTTCTTGGTTTTCTCATTATTGATTCACACTCCTTATTTACTATTGTAAGCGTTATTATGTCCAATAACTGAATTAATTATTACAAATTTTCGAAAATTAGTTTTTTTACGAGCGATTTCGACATTTTTCTTCCTGTTTTTATTATACCATGATTCCTTGAAAAAGTTTATGAAAAATAAAATATGTTCTGAAAATTTATTTTATTATTCATTTCATTTTTACAAGATTCTATTAATAGTACGCAAAAAAAACACTGATTCCATGCTAATCAGTGTTTTTTCTCTTACATATCATCCACATATTGTTCCATTATTTCCTCTGTCATGGCTGAAATATATTTATGTCGAATGATTCCCTCTTCATCTATAAAATAAGTAGTTGGAATTGTTAAAATCTGATACATTGTATTCACTTCATCTTTTTCATCTAGAAGGATTGGGAATGTAATCCCCATCTCGTTGACAAATTTATTCACATCGTATTGGGGATCTATATTAACAGCAAGGATTACCACATCATCCCCAGCAGATTTATGAAACTTTTCCATATCTGGCATTTCCTCTTTACAAGGCGGACACCAAGTTGCCCAAAAGTTTAACAGTACTTTTTTTCCTTGAAAATCAGATAGTTTGACCGTTTCACCTGCTAAATTTTTCACCTCAAAGTCCGGTGCCTTAACACCGACTTTTAACCCTGGCAGGTTATCTGGCTTTTCTTCTTTTTCCATTGCCTGTACAATCGCTACAGTCATCATCGCAAGTAATAGAACAGCTGCAGCAACCTTTTTAACCATGAAAAATCCCCCTTGTTTTCCAGCCATTATTATGTATATTGTAACCTAAAAATCCAGCATTATGAAATAATTATTCTTGTATATGAAACAAAACACCATACAAGTATCTTGTATGGTGTTTCAAAAGAAAAGAAACTTATTTTAATTTTTCACGAAGTACCATTTGAAGAATACCACCGTGACGATAGTAATCAATTTCCACTTCAGAATCGAAGCGAACAAGTACTTCAAATTCTTTCTTATTGCCTTCTTCATCAGTAGCTGTTACTTTCAATAGGTCACGAGGACGAACGTTTTCATCGATTTGAACATCGATCACTTCTTTACCAGTTAGGCCAAGAGTTTCAGCACTTTCTCCATCCTTAAATTGTAATGGAAGAACTCCCATAAGAACAAGGTTAGAACGGTGAATACGCTCATAGCTTTCAGCAATAACTGTCTTGATTCCAAGTAAGTTTGTGCCTTTTGCTGCCCAGTCACGAGAAGATCCCATTCCGTAATCTTTACCAGCTAGAACAACTAGGCCAGTTCCATCTTCTTTATACTTCATGCATGCATCATAGATAGATGTTACTTCACCAGTTGGCCAGTAAGTTGTGAAACCACCTTCTGTACCAGGAGCGATTTGGTTGCGGATACGAATGTTTGCAAATGTACCACGCATCATAACTTCATGGTTACCACGACGAGAACCATAAGAGTTAAAGTCACGTACTTCAACACCATTTTCGCGTAAATATTTTCCTGCTGGTGTATCCTTACCGATTGCACCTGCTGGAGAAATATGGTCTGTTGTTACAGAATCACCGAACTTACCAACAACACGTAAACCAGCTAATGGTTTTACTTCTTCTGGATCTGGCTTTAAGCCTTCGAAGAATGGTGGATTCTGAATGTAAGTTGATGTTTCATCAAAAGTATATAATGCATCATTGCTTGTTTGAATTTTATTCCAAAGTGCATTATCAGCAAACACATTCGCATATTCGGCACGGAATAATTCTGGTGTAACGGTTTGTTTAACAACTTCATTGATTTCAGCAGTAGTTGGCCAGATATCCTTGAAGAATACATCATTTCCATCTTTATCTTTACCAAGTGATTCATTTTGAAGGTCGATATCAACTGTACCAGCTAGTGCATAAGCAACAACAAGCGGCGGTGAAGCCAAGTAGTTAGCTTTTACTAGCGGATGGATACGTCCTTCAAAGTTACGGTTACCAGAAAGAACAGATGTAACAAGTAAATCGCTGTCTGCAACTGCTTTTTCAATTTCATCTAATAATGGACCAGAGTTACCGATACATGTTGTACAGCCATATCCAACTGTGTTAAAGCCAAGCTTTTCAAGGTATGGAAGCAAACCTGAATCACGTAAATATCCAGTTACAACTTTTGAACCTGGAGCTAATGAAGTTTTAACAAATTTAGGTACTTCTAAGCCAAGCTCAACGGCTTTCTTTGCTACTAAACCAGCGCCTACTAATACATATGGATTTGAAGTATTTGTACAGCTTGTGATTGCAGCAATTGCAATTGCACCCGTTTTCATTGTTACTTGATCGCCATTTGCAAAATTAACAACTGTTTCTTTGTTAATTTCATCTTCATTTAAACCAAAACCTTGGTTTCCTTGAGGAGCAGTAATGGCTTTGTTAAATTCCTTTTTCATTTGTGAAAGTGGAATTAAATCCTGTGGACGCTTAGGACCAGAAAGATTTGCTTCGATTTCAGCAAGGTTAATTTCAACTACTTTTGTATATACTGGTTCTAAAGATGGATCAAAGAATAATCCGTTTTCTTTACAGTATGTTTCGACAATTTTAATTTGTTCTTCAGAACGACCTGATAAGCGCATGTACTCTAGAGATTCTCCGTCAACTGGGAAGAATCCACAAGTTGCACCATATTCAGGAGCCATGTTGGCAATTGTAGCACGGTCTGCAAGTGGTAATGCAGGTACTCCAGGACCGAAGAATTCAACGAATTTACCTACAACACCATGGCTGCGAAGTACTTGTGTAACTTTTAAAGCAAGGTCAGTAGCAGTTGCGCCGTCTGGAAGTTCTCCAACTAGCTTAACCCCAACAACTTCAGGAACCGGGAAGTATGAAGGCTGTCCTAACATGCCTGCTTCTGCTTCAATACCGCCTACACCCCATCCAAGAACACCGATACCATTAATCATTGTCGTGTGAGAGTCAGTACCAACTAGTGTATCAGGGAATGCTTCAAATTCACCGTCAGCATTTTCTACAGCGTGCACTACGTTAGCAAGGTACTCTAGGTTAACCTGGTGTACGATACCTGTTGCAGGTGGAACTGCACGATAGTTATTGAATGCTTTTTGTGCCCAGCTTAGGAACTGGTAACGCTCAGTATTACGTTCAAATTCTAACTCCATGTTAAGACCTAGAGCTTCTGGAGTTCCATATTTATCAACTTGTACAGAGTGGTCAATAACAAGATCAACTGGCTTTAGCGGGTTGATTTTGTCAGGGTCTCCACCTAAATCAGCCATTGCCTTACGAAGTGAAGCAAGGTCAACGACAGCAGGTACTCCTGTAAAGTCTTGAAGGATAACACGTGATGGTTTAAAAGGAACATCGATCTCTTTCACTTCATCTGTTCCCCATTTAGCTAAATTCTCAACATGCTCCTTTGTGATTACACGTCCATCATACTGACGAAGCACAGATTCTAATAATACTTTAATAGAATAAGGCAATTTAGATACATTGCCTAATCCAGCCTGTTCTAATGCGCCTAAATCATAAAAATTATAACGCTTCCCGTCTAATTCAAATGATTTACGGGCTTGAAAAACATCATTATTTGACATTATGTATTTCCCCCATTTCTTAAAGTTGTTCGTAATTATTTTATACAATTTTCGCACTTTTGTCGAAAAGTTTGAATTTTTTATTTTGTCCCAAACTTCTCTAACGTTTTTATTTTAATATAAGCATCGATATAAGTAAATAACAAGAAAGTGATGTTTTTTACCATATTTACTTAATATTTAATATTATCTATCAGATTTTTACAATTTATCGAAAAAATATAAAATTTATCTAATTATGTAGACTATTTTCGAAGATTTTATGCTGAATAATGACAAAAAATGCAGAGATAATAATGAAAAATGGAGGTGAACACGATGGCAAAAAGAAGAGCTAATCATATCATTCCAGGTGCGAATGCGGCTAGTGCACAGGGAAAAGGAACAGGATTTAATGAGGAATTTTCTAATGAACCGCTGACAGAAGCACAAAAGATGAATAATAAGAAACGAAAGAAAAATCAATAAAAGAACCCTTCACGGGGCTGTTGTCAAAGTGGGAAAGGAGCTACGATTCCTTTTCCACTTTGTTTAGAAAATCCACTTAATTTGTCAACAGCCATAACGTGACGAGTTTTTTTACTATGATCAATATTACTTTCGACAAAAATATTTCTCCTAGTCAAAGTAACTCTCACCGCTTACTCTTCTTATAATATTATAAAAACATACTCATATTCATCGTAGTGATGACCGCTTGATCCGGTTTAATTAGCCTCTTAGCAATTTTCCATTGGTCGTCAATTTTTCGAATAATGTCATGCCGTTCACCAAATAGCTGTTCAACTTCATGATGAGAGCCTCTGCTACGTTGAAAGAGGAAATAGCTCCTTACTTTGTATTCATTAGGGCTGGATGTACTTTCAACTACAATATTGGTGATAAAATGACGCTGTCTTGTAGCAGGATTTTCCACCCAGGCTGATTTTGTATATAGTCTGTTTACCCGTGTACTTAATGAAGTTTTGGTTTCATAGTAAAAATCAATATCGCTAGCAATATTATTGGCCCCGACTCCTTCAACCGTTTCACGAACAGGCATTTGGTACGTTAGATCCTCTGCTAATAGTTCAATCCATTCCTTGTACATCCCATTATCTAAATAATATGCCTCTTGATTAAGCAAATGAGTGATTTCAAGATAAAGCTCCGGTGTTATTTGATTTGTTACTGTTGTCATACAGTCTTTTCCTCCTTTTCTTTAACTCCTTCTGATAACAATGTAAACCAATATTCATGCATACTTCTGGCTATTGCATCAATATATGTGGTTGGGTATGCTTGACCAGGTCCCGGAAAACCTGGATCGAGTTCAACGCGTTCATAGCCCATCAAATAATTGTTGATGTTGTTGTAACTTAGCTCTTTATTACGAGCCATTAACCCTGTGCTTGCTTCTACAATCCGAGCCCAATTCTCTGTATCATCCACTTCAAGCGTTCCAGTTGGGCCGAAAGAACCTAAATAACCCCTATAAGCGTCCTCTTTGTATTTCTCAGGAGCGGCTTTATCAATCATAAACCAGCACCAGACTTCTACCTTGTCCGGACCAATCGGCCTCCATAATCTAAAGTTTAAGTAATTGTGTAAATGCCCTTCTGTCCCGTGTATCGGGCTTACAAACGATAGATTTGGATAAACTCCACCGACAAACACCGTTACCCTTGATTGGATATCAAGCTGCTCCGGAGTTAAATTTTTCTCAAACATTGTCCACATTGATTCAGGTGTACCTTGGAACGGAACACGTGCTTTCCCTGTTTTCGATGTAATGACATTAATGCCATGGCCATTTTCTAATACTACTTGATGTCCGTAACCTGCATATAAAGGATCTTCCGGGCTGATTCCCATTTCAACAGTGGAACGATGGGTTGTTTGTACATGATAAGGATCGGCTGCGAAATTTTCTGCTGTTGCTTTCCAATTGGCTTTAGCTACCCAGCGCTGCGGAAGGCCTCTGACTTCCATACCGCCGTCACTTCTGCCTAACATCAAATCAAAGTACCATTTCATATCTCCGAGGTAGTCTTCTAAAGAAATTGCATCTTTATCTAAATTTCCGAATATCATACCTTGATAGATAGCGATTTTAGGAATTCCCCGTAATCCCCATTCGCTTTTATCCATTTCTTCCCCAAACACTTTATTGCCGGCAACGATCCCGATTAACTCACCATCAAGATTATAACTCCAGCCATGATAAGGACATGTAAATGTTTTATTATTGCCGCGGTCAGCCGTGCACAAGTGAACACCACGGTGGGCACAGGAATTTAGATAGGCTTTCACTTCCCCATCCCGATTTTTTAAGACTATAACCGGATCATTGACCATCCATCTTGTTACATAGTCTCCAGGTTTCTTTAATTCGGATTCGTGGGCAAGGAATTGCCATGTTCGTCCAAAAATCTTTTCCTGCTCAAGTTCATAAATATCCGGGTCTGTTAACACCCATTGTGGGAACAAACCTTGATCCATTTTTTCTTTTAAAAGTTGAAAAGCCTTTTCGTCGAGAGTTTTTTTAATCATGTTACCCATTCCTTTCCATGAAAAAATGTTTTAAATAAGAGGCAATCATTCATACTCCTCGTGCAATTATTCATTAATTGTTATCGCTTTCATAATATTATGATATAATATGAATATTCTGAATCAAACTGGATTTTTCCTGTATATGGAACCCTTATTAATAATTGAGGTGAAAATATGGTTTCCTCTAATCAAGTGCCATCACTTTTGCAATCTGTTCAAAATGGGCTAAGGATATTAAGGTTATTTAAGAAGGAAAAAAACATTTGGGGAACGGTGGAAATTGCGAGAGAATTGGATCTGCCTAAAAGTACAGTCAAACGTTTACTAGATGTTCTTTGCCATGACGGATTTATCGAAAAAACAGAGAAAAAATACCGTCTGGGTCTATCTCTTCTCAATTTATCAGGTGTTATTAAGTCACATATGGAAATAAAGCGAGAAGCAGCAGAACCTTTGCAATCACTTGTTGATAAAATAGGAGAAACAGCCATGATCCCAACACTTGAAGGGGGAAAAGTAATTTATCTGCTGAAAATAGAATGCCAACAACCGTATCCACTTCATGGAGATATAGGCGATCATAACCCTGCCACTTGTTCTAGTTCAGGGAAAGTTCTTTTGGCCCATCTGCCCAACAATAAGTTAGAGGAAATCCTTCAAGCAGGATTGCCAAAAATGGGCCCAAACAGTGTAACAGACCCTGAGATTCTGAAAGCACAATTACAGACAATAAAAAAACAAGGGTTCTGTATTTGTATAGATGAAATGCATGAAAACAGCATAAGCATATCTGTCCCGATAAGAGATTATACGGGTCAGGTAGTGACAGCGGTTAGTGTAATCGGTCCCAGAAATCGAGTAAATACCAAATCATTAACCGAAATCGTCGAATTAGCTGTTAAAACCGCACATGATATATCCTCTCGGTTAGGGTATATCGAATCTATTTATGATGAGGATTTTTGTTGAGACGCTAAAGAATATTCCCTTCGTTCAGCAAATGATCCAAATGAAAAATAAGAAAGGATGCTCAATCATGGATGCTAATCATATGAAAAGCTCATCATCATTAGGAAATGCTCTCCGCCTATTAAACTTATTTAATATGGATCAACCAGAGTTTACATTAAGTGAATTAGCCGAACGTTTAGGTGTCGGTCATAGTACAATGCACAGGCTCACCATGACGCTTATGAAAGAAGGATTTCTGGCAAGGGATATTAAGTCCAAAAAGTTTCGCTTAGGAGCTTCTATACTTGCAACGGAAAAAACAATTCTATCCTACTATGACATTTGTGAGATGTCGCTTCCAGTTTTGGACAAGCTTGTTCAAAGCACAGGAGAAACATCCCATCTTTCCATTTTTAAAAATTTCAAAGTGGTTTATTTACAAAAGATAGAAAGTCCGAACTATACCCATTTGCTTTCCCATGAAGGAAAACAAAATCCTGTCCACGCAACAAGCACCGGTCAAGTTCTTCTCGCTTACCAGGACACAACAGAGATTGAGAAAGTGATTGCAAAGGGATTACACAGTTTTACGAGTCAAACGTTAACGGATCCTCAACAGTTGAGGAATCTCTTAAAAATGGTACGCTGTCAGGGCTATGCTTATAGCAAGGATGAACTTCATCTGGGATATTCCTCTATCGCAGCACCCATTATATCCCCTTCAGGGAAGGTTACGTATGCCGTCAGTGTTGCCGGACCGTCATCAAGAATCACTTCATCCCGCGTTCAGGAGTTAAGTAAAGCAGTAAAAGAAGCGGCAGATCAGCTAGCAAAAAAACAGTATCAGATAAGATCTTGGTGAGCTCTTGAGTTCTATGGATTCATTTAAGAATTATTTACTCGTAACAAGTTGTTATAAACTGGATTCTCTTTTATCCCAAGAGTATAGTTCCTAAATTTTTTAGCAGCTGCGGAAATCGGTCTCCCTTTTTTGGTTGTCAAGCAGATTTCCCATGTAAAGGACTCATCATTGAATCTTTCTACATTAACACTTAAGATTGATGCATAATCTAACTCTTCAATTTCTATTGGAGAAATAGTAAAACCTATATCTGCTTTTTCCTTAAGTATAGCCTCCTCACATGCATAATCAGGATATTCCATTATATCTAATTCAATATCCTGATACATTTCACGAAAGGTTGATACAAAATGTACAGGAAGTGCATTCATGACACCAAATGCAAATGCTACATTAATTGTACTATTATTAGATACTTTTAATTTATCGATTTCATCAAGAAGTATATTCGTTTCATTTAGAATGTTACGAGATTTACGCCTAAGACATTCGCCATACTCAGTTAATACGACTCCTGATTTTGTTCTATAAAATAGTGGGACTCCCAATTCTTCTTCGAGTACTTTGATAGCCTTACTTAATCCCTGCTGAGTAATATAAAGATGCTTTGCTGCCTTCGAAAAACTTCTACTCTCACATATTTGCAGGAAATACTTTATCTGTTTAATATCCAACTGTCACACCACCTAAAATACGTTTTGTTTAGCCATTATTAAATCCTGCCGATTATCTATTACTTTTAGTTGTTGATGTACAACTTTTCTCTGTTTTAATAAAAAATAAGAATTATATATAATAGAAAATAAGAAATATTCCAATGATTACATATAATTTTTTCACCAGTATAGAAATGGAGGAAACTACATGATCACTTCAATGAAAGATGCATTTAGTGTTAAAGGATTAAATGTCTTAATTACTGGCGGCAACCAAGGAATAGGCTTAGGTATTGCCGATGCCTTTTGTCAATGCGGCGCTAATATAGCCATTATGGCTAGAAACGCTGAGAAAGGTGAAAAAGTAGCAGCAGATCTTAACGAAAAATATGGAACAAGGGTTGGATTCTATCAAGGTGATATTGTTATAAAAGGTGACCCTGAAAGAGTTGTCGAAGAAATCATTAATGATTTCGGCAAAATCGATGTTCTTATAAATAATGCTGGGATTGCAAGATTTTTTGATGCGATGGATGCAGATAAAAATGACTTCCAGGATTGGCACGATGTCATAAACGTTGATTTAACCGGACCATTTATCATGTCTGTTTTAGTTAGTAAACATATGAAAGAACAAGGCTGGGGCAGCATTATTAACATTACTTCAAATGCTGCGGAAATCGTTAACTTGCCTCAAAGAATGGTTTCCTATAGCGCAGCAAAAGCAGGTGCAAATCGAATGACAAAAATGTTAGCACATGAATGGGCACCACATAAGATTCGTGTAAACGCCATTGCTCCTGGATATACAGAAAGTGACCTTACTCCGCCTATCGAGGGAGATGAGCTGCAAAACCTCATTAACTACTGGACAGATCATACACCAACAGGCCGCTGGGGAAAACCAATTGAGATTGGCGCAATGGCTGTTTACCTTGCCTCCGAGGCTAGTGAACAAATCACCGGAGCAATATTCACGATTGATGGCGGTTATTCCTTAGCAAACTAAAGACATGCTGTTACATCCATAATCAAGGTTGGTGCAATTGGAAAAGAGATTGTCTGTGGGTTATTCTACAAGCCCACAGACCTTTTCTTTTGATGCATCTTCCAATCCCACATAGCAAAAACATATGCCTTCGTTACCTCCCCTATATTTTGTATAAATCACCCGTTCTTGCATTCTCATCTGTAAATTTGATGATTGATCATATCCCTCTACTGCTTACTCTTTATTTCTAATCTCAAAAAAACCAGGTGTTCAAAGTTATTATTTGAACACCATCAATGATCAAGACTATTAAACTAATGAGCTGCTAGTACTTGCTTTTTACTGCGAGCATAGAAATCCCAGCCAATGACAAATACTAATAGCGCGCCTAAAATAAAGGTTTGATAGAAGGAATGAACATTTAATAAACCAAGTAGATTATCGAGTATTCCTAAAATAAACAGTCCCATGATCGTTTTTGGAATACTGCCTTCTCCTCCGGCTAAGCTAGTACCTCCAATTACAACAGCTGAAATAACGGTTAATGCAGCATCACTTCCAACAAAAGGTGAAGCCGAATTTAGCATTCCAGTTAATAAAATACCTCCAAGAGATGCTGCGACACTAGAAATAACAAAAACAATAATTTTATAGAACTTTACTGAAATACCTGTCAGTCTAGCTACCTGTTCATCCCCGCCAACTGCATATATATTACGGCCAAATTTTGTTTTTCTTAGGATATAATCAGCACCAGCAGTTAAGATAATAAGCACAATAATTGGATTGGGGATTCCCAAGAATGTTCCTGAACTAATATAGGTTAACACTGGGTCTAGTGCACTTGCTGGTCTTCCATCTGAAACAGATAGGGCAAGACCATTATAAAAAAACATCGCACATAACGTAACAACAAAGGAATTTAAACCGAGGTAAGCGATTAAAAATCCTGTAATGAACCCAATAACTACTCCTAATACTAGCGTCAGAACAATCGCTAGGATCATTCCAGTATGTGGCATAATCTTTACCATGAAAATACCTGAAAATGCCATAACCGCACCGATAGAAAGATCAAATTCCTTATTTAATACTACATAGGTCATTGCTAATGCCATGATTCCAAAAATACTAAGCTGTGTAACTAAGAAGGTTAAGTTTTGTAGATTCAAGAAATTAGGAGAACTAATTGATGCGAAAATGACCATTCCGATTAAAATGATTAAAACCTTTTGACTGTATAGTTTCTTTACTATAGTCATTTTCCTACCCCTTCCTTATTAGATTGGACTCATTACGTCGATCAAGTAAAAGTGCAGCGATGATAATTAAACCCTTTGCCATCATCTGGTCATAATTACTCAAACCAATGAGGACAAAAACATTATTAAGCACCCCAATGATCAGAACACCAATCAGTGTACGAGTAATATTTCCTGCTCCGCCTTGTAAACTAGTGCCGCCAATGGCAACAGCTGCAATCACATCTAATTCAAAACCAACACCTGCTACTGGTGAAGCATTCAAGGTTTGAGAGCTGTTAATTAAGCCGCCTATTGAAACTAGAACCGCTACAATCATAAATGTAATGGTTCGAATCCGGTGAATGGGAATACCGGACAGACGTGCAGCCTCATGATTAGCACCTGTTAAGTAGATTGCTCTTCCAAACGTTGTATACTTTAATACCACGTGTAAAATAATAGAGAAGAAGATTAAAAGGATGATCGGTGCAGGTATACTAAATAATGAACCATTACCAAACCATGAAAAAACAGGGTCTAGTTCAGGTTTTAGAGTGAAACCGCCTGTGTATAACAAGGCCAGGGAGGCAAGTATGGTTCCTGTACCAAACGTAATCATGATGGAAGCTCCAAAGTCACCTTTAATAAATTGTAGAATCGTTCCATTTAGTAGACCTACTGCTAATGCTACAAGAATAACAGCAAAGATTGCTCCAATCGTTCCTACATAGGGTTGTAATCCAACGATTAATACAGCAGCTAAAGACAGCATCCCTGCTACAGATAAGTCAAAAAACCTTCCAATCACAACATAGGTCATTCCAATCGCACCTAAACCTAAGACTGAAATTTGAGTTAGTATATTAAAAAGATTTCCTTTTGTTAAAAATACTGGTGATAAGAATGAACCAATAATGATGAGAATAATTAATCCTAAAATAGGACCCACATCGCCTAAATCAACTTTCGTCCTCACTCGTTGGAGAAACGTTTCATTCCTTTTTTCGGCAACTGTTTCTACTGTTTCCACTGTTTCAACCCCTTTCTTAAACTAGTGCTTGTTGAAGTATTTTTTCTGGACTTGCTTCAGATCCTGCCAATTCCCCTTTTATCCTTCCTTCATGGAGAACAACAATCCGGTCACTTAAAGCAATAAGTTCAGGCCAATCAGACGAAATCAGCAAAACGGATTTTCCATTCTTGACTAAATCTTGTATGACCGTGTAAATTTCTCTCCTTGCCCCAACATCCACACCTCTTGTTGGTTCATCAAGTATTAAAATATCCGCATCAGAAAATAAATACTTAGCAACGACTACCTTTTGCTGGTTTCCTCCACTTAGGTTTAATGCTAACTGATGAATGGATGGTGTCTTAATTTTAAGCGTTTGGATTAATGACTTAGAAGCCTCATTCTCCTTAAATCTATGTAGAAATCCAAATCTATTTATTTTTTTCAATGCAGCCATTGTAAAATTCCGATTTAATGAAAACTTTGTTATAAGGCCATGCTCTTTTCGATCCTCTGGTACAAGAGCAATTCCGAGTTCAATTGCCTTCCTTGGATTAGAAACCTTTATTTTATTTCCTTTATAAACGATTTCACCTTTATCAAATTTATCAGCTCCGAAAATACATCGAGCTATTTCTGTTCTCCCAGCGCCTACTAGTCCCGCAATCCCTAGAATTTCACCTTTCTTCAACTGAAAGCTTACATTTCGCAGCTTCCCTTTTAGGCTTAGATTTTGCACAGATAAAATTTCTTCACCATGCTCTATCACTTCCATTGTTGGATACTCTTCATCCATATCACGGCCAACGATACCTTTAATGATTTCTTCTCGACTTGTTTCTTTGACAATTCTTGTTTCAACCACTTTTCCATCACGCATAATCGTTAAGCGATCGCAAATTCGATCGATCTCTTCTAAGCGATGAGAGATATAAATAACCGTTACCCCTTTTTCTGTTAGGGTTTCGATCGTTTCAAACAATTGGTTTAATTCGGCCCCGCTTAAAACAGCAGAGGGTTCATCCATAATAATTAAATCGGCATTAAAGGAAAGGGCTTTGGCAATTTCAACCTGCTGCATTTGAGCTACACTTAGATCTCTTACAATGGTTGATGGGTTAATGTCAGTTCCTACTTGTTTTAAATAATACTTTGCTTTCTCGTGAACCTCTTTCCAATTAACATTATATTTACTCCCGAAAAGCCTTCCCAAAAATATATTTTCAGCTACAGAAAGCATTGGTACAAGGCTTAGCTCTTGGTGAATAATAACAATTCCTTTCTGTTGTGCATCTAGCGGGGATGAAAATTTCACCTTCTCATTCTTAAAGGAAATTTCCCCCTCATCTGGCTGAATAACCCCTGAAAGCACTTTCATTAATGTCGATTTCCCTGCACCGTTCGCACCAAGTAAACCATGGACCTCCCCTTTGCGAACCTCCAGTTCTATACCTTGCAGGGCCTTTACGCCAGGGAAGGATTTGCTAATCCCTTTCATTTCTAAAATACTCATTACTATCACCTACTTTTATTTTTTCTAGCATGAATAGTAGTAAAACTTGTCAAGATATTATGGCCGAAACCCTAGTTTTTCTTATACGATCTACGAGTTAAAAATCTGGTATTATAAAATAGAAGGGCTTAGAATAAAAGCCCTTCATAAACTTTTGTGGCTGTACAATTATAAGTTTTTATTAATAAGTTGGTTTAAAGCTGTCTAAGTTCTCTTTAGTAAGCTTTCCTAATGGAACGTCCACTTTTTTCTCTACCTTTTCTCCTTTAATTACTTTTTGTGCAATCTCCATTTGCTTTTCAGCTGTCCAAACTAAGTCTTCCGTTACCGTTCCATACATTTCTCCAGCCTTGATGGCATCGACACCCTCAAATGTTCCGCCAAATCCAATGACCGTAACTTGATCTAACTTACCATCCTGTTTTAAAGCTTGAATGGCACCCATTGCCAAATCATCATTGTGTACGAAAACACCTTTAAGGTCAGGGTATTTTGTTAAGTAGTTTTGCATAATCGCTAAAGCGTTCGAACGATCCCATTGCGCTGCTGTTTGCTTCTCAAGAACCTTCACTTTTGATCCTTCTAATCCCTTTTCAAATCCTTCTGTTCGCTTAGTTACTGTGATACCAGGGTCCCCTTCAATGATGGCCACTTTACCGCCAGCATCCCCTAGAGCCTCTTGCATTAATTCTGCAGCAATATTACCACCTTTAATATTATCCGGGCCTACAAAAGATGTAATATATTCATCTGCAGCAGATGAAACCGGAAGCGTTCCAATAATGACGTGAATACCTGCTTCTTCTAATTCTTTCACGCTTGGTACAATACCCTCTGGATCGATTACGTTAACAAATACAGCGTCCACACCTTGTGTTAATAGATTCCTAGCTTGTGTAGCTTGTGTTTGCGGATCGAATTGAGCATCCATATTGACAATTGCCCCATTGGTTTCAGCGGCAACCTCTTCTAGCCTATTTTTAATTACCTGTACTGGCGGAACGGAAGTCGCAGACCACAATGCACCAATGACATAATCTGCGTCACCTGTATCCTGTTTTTCAGCCGGAGCTGTACTTGTTGAACTTTGTTTTGGTGCAGCACACGCCGATAGAACAAAAAACGTCAATATAGCCATCATAAATACATACATTTTCTTCATAGTATTTACCCCTTTTAAAATTAGCGTATTGGCAAAACCCTTTATATTAAATAAGTACTAGAAACTCAGCTACTAGCTTTAAGCTACTAGCTGAGTTAAAAACCTGTTTATTTCAAGAAGTTTCTTACTGTTTCAGCAATACCCTCTGGCGCCATTCCATAATAACGGTATACTTCATCTGGCTCTCCAAGTACACAGAATTCATCTGGAAGTGCAATTCTCTTAAATCTGCAAGGAATATCAGATTCTGCAATAAGCTCTGCAACTGCCCCGCCAAGACCGCCATTAATACTATGGTCTTCTACTGTAACAATACATCCTGTTTCAGATGCTGCTTGTAGGACAGCTTCTTTGTCAAACGGTTTAATCGTATGCATATCAAGAACTCTTGCCTTAATTCCTTGCTTTTCAAGCTCTTCAGCAGCCTTTAATGACCAGTAGACACTGCTGCCTGTACCGATAAGGGTTAAATCAAACCCTTCCTTGATTTTTATTGCCTTGCCAAATTCAAATTCATAATTGTTATCCGCATACACATCCGGTTCGGCTCCACGAGCAATACGAATAATCATTGGACCAGGATATGTCATAGATTCTCTAACAACCCTTGCACATTGATTTGCGTCAGCAGGACAAACGACCGTTAGGTTTGGTACTGCGCGATAAAAGGCAAGGTCAGCAATCACATTATGTGTTGGACCTCCACCAGAGGTAACCCCGGCATGAGTTCCTATTAATCTAACAGGTACATCGTTATAGGCAATATCCGAATGGATTTGATCGGCTGCTCTTAATGGAAGAAATGGTCCAAATACTTGTGAAAAGACCACTTTCCCTGAAAGTGCTAAACCAGCTGAAATTCCTACTTGATTCGCTTCTGCAATCCCAACATTAAAGCAGCGATCGGGATAATCCGCCATAAATTTTCCAACTGTGGATGAAGGAGCCACGTTATCTGAGCATGTGAAAGCAAACTCTAATCCTTCTTCAGCCATTTTCCTTAATTCAGTACCGTATACCTCTCTAGCATTAGATAAAATTTGGTCAAAATTTAATGTTACTCTAGTCGTCATTATTGTCTCACCTTCCTTGTGTTTTCAATGGACTCAATTGCCTCTTCTAATTTTTCTTTACTTAAAGAACCTGCATGCCAGCCAATCACATTTTCCATGAAGGCTACACCAGCTCCCTTAGTTGTATTTGAAATAATACAAATTGGCTTTCTTCTTATATAAGGATCTGATTCAGGAAGTGATTCTAATGCCTCGCAAACCTCCTTCATGTCATTACCATTTATTTCTATTACATCCCATCCGAATGCTTTTATTTTTTCATCCAGTGGATCAACTTTTACAGTATTCGAAGTAGTGCCTGACATTTGTAAATCATTTTTATCAACGATAGCAACTAAATTACCTAATTGGAATTGGCCCGCTGCCATAAATGCTTCCCAGTTTGTTCCTTCTTGAAGCTCACCATCGCCGATAATACAGAAGGTTCTCCATCTTTCTCCTGACATTCTCGCACCTAAGGCAAGCCCAGTCGCAATTGGTAAGCCGTGACCTAAAGACCCAGTTGAGGCTTCGATTGCTTCAATGTATTTACGGTTCGGGTGCATACTAAATCTACCTGTTGCAAGAGTGTTAAAATGTTCAACCATATAATCCATCGTATACATACCTAAATCCGAATAGATTGTATACAAAGTTTCTCCACAATGTCCTTTACTTAATATCAGTCTATCTCGATCCGGCATTTGCGGATTAGATGGGTCATAATTCATATATTTATAGTAAAGAGCAACAGCAACATCCACCATTGATAGCTCTCCACCTAAATGACCAGCTGTTGCAATACGATAAATGTACGTACATAAATCTTTTCTAATATCAATGGCTTTATCTTCAAGCTGTCTTACTAATTCGATATCAACATTTCCCATAAAGTCAAACCCCATTTCCTTGATTTAATTTCACTTAGTCATTACACTTAATTAATATTTTTGGATATTTCCCACTCATATGAGCATCAAAGGCTTCGACTCCTTGATCTAATGGGAATACCTTTTGAATAAAAGGTTTTAAATCTAGTTTTGGAAGCATTTGTACTGCTCTTGGAAAAGCATAAGGTGCTACGAAAATCCCCGAAATCGTCAACTCGTTAAAATAACATTTATCATAAAGGTTTAGCGGCATTTCGTAATGCTTCGGGAACATAGCAATGTATAAAACTGTTCCTCCCCTTGCAGCAATATCACATGCGACATTTGCAGCCCTCGGAGACCCTGATGCTTCAATCACTACATCAAATCCGCGTCCGTCATTGATTTTATTTGCTTCTTCCTGGACATTTTGGGTAATAGGATCAATGACATAATCTGCTCCGAATTGTTTAGCAAGCTCTCTTCTTTCTTCAATTGGTTCAATAAGAGTTAATGACGTGGCACCAAAATGTTTAAGCATTTGTAAGGTTAATAGCCCAATAGGTCCGCCGCCTGAAATAGCGACACGCTGTCCAACCTTCATGTTTGCTTTATCCACAATTCTTACCGCAATCGAGACTGGCTCTAATAAACAAGCCTCTTCTAAAGATACATCATCTGAAATTTTCCAAACCTGTGACTCGTGCCATACGATTGTTTCAGCCATTCCTGGTCGGTTATAATCGAATAGATTTTCACAAAATTGCTCCTGACCGTTTAAGCAGTAGTAGCATGTTCCACAGAACTTCAGGAAATTCCCGGCCACTCTATCTCCAATCTTTAATCCTTTTTTAGTAGCCTTTGGACCAAGCTCCACTATTGTCCCAGACACTTCATGACCTAGACCGAATGGCGGCTCCAAATCAAAGATTCCTTCAACTAAATGCGGGTCAGAACCGCAAATGGAGCAATAGGCAACCTTAATTCGTACATCTTCATCTCCCAGCTCCTGTTCCGGGAAGTCCAGTACCTGTACACGCCCTCTAGATTCTTCATTCTGATCTTTTAAACTACCAACCTTCGTAACTGCAATCGTTTTCAAAAATAGCACCTCCGTTTTATAATTTATTAGATCGTTGATGCAAAGCCTCCATCTACGTTTATCGTATATCCGTTAATATAATCTGATGCACCGCTTGCTAGAAATAAGGCTGTTCCCATTAGATCATAAGGATCACCCCATCGGCCTACTGGGATACGGTCATTGATTTTGTTATAGTATTCTTTATTTTGACTAATTTCTTTATTGACTTCTGAAACAAGAAAACCCGGCGCAATGGCATTGGTTTGAATATTGTATTGACCTGTTTCAGCTGCAAAAACTCTGGTCAAACCAACTATTGCGTGTTTACTCGTTGTGTATGGCGGACATTTTTTATCTGCTGTGAAAGCAAGTGCCGAGGCAATATTAATAATCTTACCTGACCGTTGTTTGATCATTTCCTTCGCCACTCTATGGCTTAAGAAGTAAACTGCATTTAAATTAATGTCCATGATTTTTTCCCAAGCAGAATCCGGATATTCAGTGAATTCACCAAACTTACTTGCCCCTGCATTATTGACAAGAATGTCAATTCTTCCGTATTCCCTCATACATGTGTCAACAATCTCTTGGATATAATTTTTATCTGTCAAATCACCTTGGAGAAACCTTACCTGTTGTCCAGTTTCCTCAATTAATTGTTTAATTTCTGAAACATCATCTGTTAGATGTGGAATAAATAAATCTGCGCCAGCTTTTGCAAATGCTAGTGCGTATGCCATTCCAAGTCCTTGATTAGCTCCGGTCACAATAGCAACCTTACCTTTTAATGAAAATAGGTTTAACGAAAAATCACGTATGTTATTTTCCATACTAGACCTCCTTGTTTTCTAGGTTTTTACTGTAAGAAAAATTAATTCCAGTGCAGCAATTAGCTGTTACTAATCTGAATGCGCCTACAACTAACTTATTAAAAGTAATCTATTTTGCATTCATTACTAGATTATTAATCATTCTTTTTTTACATGCAGTAACTTGTTGTTAAACCTATTGTACCTAAACCAGATTTTATTCTGGTGTTCATTTTTTAGAAATAGGTGTTATTTTTTAAACTATTCAAATAATTTAAAATAATTAAAATTTCGATATAGATAAAATAATAAATCTATTGTAGAATTGATTTATTATTTGGAGGTGCTTGATATGCTATCAATCATTTTATGTGCTGAAGAAGAACTTTCACCTACTATTACAGCGTTCGCCAGTAAAAACAAGAAAGAATTTTCTATAACTTATGTCACTAGTTGCTATGAAAAATGTATTGATAAAGCAGTTGAATTAAAAGCAGATATTATTATATTTCAATTAATGCATCCCATTGTCAAAGTGCAAAATTTTCTTGTTGATCTATTACACGCCAATATTTCTCCAACCTTACTGGCATTTCATTTAAATCCTGAAAATGAAATCGCTTACTCGGTTACCAGCATCCCAAATCAACATGTCCTTAACCGTTTGAAACATTTTTTTCACCTCTCATTAATCGAGAAATATAATTGTCGGTTTAATACCATCGGTGGGTCAAAAGATTCAAATCTTATTATGAACTCGAGGATTAAAACATTAGAAAAAGCAGAGTATTTAAAGGACATTTTACGCGGAGTTACATATAATGAATTTTTATATTATAAGGAAAAAGCAGATCTTAATTTAAAAAACTCAGGATATTATTTATATATTTGTAATATAATGGACATCGAATACTCCGATCATGATCTTAATAAAAATATCTATTACTTTGTAGGAGAAGAATTTGTAAAGGAATGTCAAAACGTTCTGGATTCGTATCATGGAGGTGAAGCTTTTTATATCAATCCACTTTTAATTGGAATCATCATTAACGCTGATCATTCTAAAAGTGAAGCCACCCGGCAGCAGGTTCTTTCAGAAATTACAAACAAACTTAATAAAGTAATGGATATGAAAACAGCCTTGAAGTTTAGAAGTAACTATATTAAAAGCATTGAAGATATTAGAGATGGCTATGAAGCATTTTACCGGCTGCAGATTTATTATTTCTTTTGTCAAGATGCACCTATAATAACGGAAGAATACATACAATCAGTAAAAAAAGAAATTGATTATCAAGTCATTGATGACATACTTAAAGAGGTTAAAGAATTAATCCACCTTAATATCGCTGATCCTAAACTAATAGACTTAACGAAGAAACTATTCTTAGATATTGTGAAACCCAGCCTAAGCTATAATTTATTTTATTACTGTCAAGCATCCCTTTTAAGTGCATTTTCAACCAAATTTAGTAGCTTTCGTATGAAAACTTTAGGCGAGAGCTATTCTCCACGGGAATTATTTTATTGGTCCATTGAGCAAATGTATAATGATTTTATCGAAAATATTTTATTATTAAAAGGAGAGCTTTCGAATAGTTCGATGGTGAAGAATCCTTTTGTTCTTCAAGCCATTGACTTTATTCATAAGCATTTTGCAGATGATATAACCGTAAACTTCATTGCTGAGAATTTAACTATTAGCAACTCCTATTTAACTCAAATGTTTACAAAGGAAATGGGGCTGAGTCCCATAAAGTATCTTGTTGCCTATAGAATACAGAAAGCAAAAGAATTAATTTCCTCCTCTGAAAATTTATTAGTCGCTGACATTGCGTCAAAAGTGGGCTTTTTTGAGGTAAAACATTTCTCAAAAACGTTTAAAAAGGTAACAGGCTTAACTCCAATGCAATATAAAAAAATTCACGGAAAAACAGAATTTATTACAATAAAGGGAACGATTTAGTTACTAAATCGTTCCCTTTTTTCACTTGTTTAGAATGCAAATTGACGATACTTAGTTTGCACCGATACCCATTTTGTGATAGTAAATTCCTCTACTACCCATGGATTTCCAAATCGTCCTAAGCCGCTGGCTTTGTTTCCTCCAAATGGAATGTCTGGTGCATCATTGACTGTTTGGTCGTTAATATGTGTCATCCCTGCATCGACTTGTAATGCAAGCTCTTCGCCGCGTTGTAAATCATTCGTAAAGATTGCCGAACTTAGACCATGTTCTGTATCATTAGCAAACTCAATCGCTTGTTCATCTGTTTCCGCTTTAATGATCGTTGCAATTGGTGCAAATAATTCACTTTGTGCAAGTTTGCTAGAGTTATTCACATTGGTGAAAACATATGGCGTCAAAACATTCCCAATACGTTGGCCCTCTAGTGCAACTGTTGCTCCCTCTGCCTTCGCATCTTCAATAAATTTAAGTGCTTTGGCCATTTGTGTTTTGTTTACTAATGGTCCAATAACGGTATTTGGATCACTTGTATCACCGTACGGCAGTGCTTTTGCTCTTTTTACGAACTTTGTCACAAACTCTTCATGAACATCTTGATGAACAATGATTCGATTGATGATCATACAAATTTGACCTTGATGAATGAACTTCCCGAAAATGGCTGCATCAACCGCACGATCAACATCTGCGTCTGATAAGACAATTAATGGACTATTCCCACCTAGCTCAAGGGCAACACGTTTCAAGTTACGTCCAGCAATCTCACCAATTTTACGTCCCACAGCTGTAGACCCAGTGAAACTGATTAATTTAGAAATAGGATTCGCTAGCAATTCATCGCCAATTTCTTCAACGTCAGTCATGATTACGTTAAGAACACCCTTTGGCAGCCCTGCATGTTCAAATGCTTTCGCCAGAATAATTCCGCCACTTAGTCCAACTTGAATATCCGGCTTATGCACAACACTATTTCCTAGAGCAATGGCTGGTGCAATTGTCCGCATGGATAGATTCATTGGAAAATTAAATGGTGAAATGGATGTAACAACACCTAACGGAATACGATGAATGTGATTTAGCTTACCTTCCACATGGCTTGGCGCTTCTTTTACCGTATAGATTTCATCTGCATATTTAATCGATTCTTCAAGGAATTCAAGCGTTAAATGTAATTCAACGTTTGCTTTTAAAATGGTTCCTCCTGTTTCACGGCTTATAACATTAACGATTTCATCACGATTTTCTTTTAAATAGTTTGCTGCTTTATGCAATACACTACGACGTTCCTCTACTGTACTTTTTCCCCATGCCTTTTGGGCTTCCTTTGCAATCTCAAAAGCTTCTGCTACTTGCTCTTTCGTTGCTAAAGGCACAGTCATAATCAATGAGTCATCAAAAGGATTGGTAATATCATAGTTTCGATTACTCTTCCCTCTTGTCCATTCTCCATTAATATAGCTTTTGTTCATCGTTTCAAAGTTTTGCAATACTATCACCCTTTCAAAATAATAACCTGTATACGCTTACATACATAGTAGGACTCATCATTCCATTTACATTAGGTGCATTAGGAACTAAGTCCTTATGTTTTTGTATATTCTGATTATACTGAAAATTAACGGGAGACAGGTGTGTTTTTTTTAGAAATAGGTGTCTGTTTTTATATACTAGATGGATAACTGACCTACTAAATCATACATGACCTCTGCCTTTTTATTTGGCATTGTGAATAGGTTATCAAAGGAATAATGTACTAATTCATTTTTCTCCATTCCAACTGCTACCCCAGTCTTACCCTCACGTAATAAATCAACGGCATAGGCTCCCAGTCTGCTTGCTAGAACTCTGTCAAATGCAGTTGGATTTCCCCCTCGCTGAAGATGGCCAAGAGTTGTCACTCGAGTATCTATATTTGCCAGCCTATTTATTTCTTTACTTATTTCAGCGGCACTGCCCACTCCCTCTGCAACAATAATCATACTATGTCGTTTTCCTCGTCTTCTACTGTAATTTAGTCGTTCAATAATTTCTTCTACATTATTTGGTGCCTCTGGTATTAATATGTTCTCTGCTCCACCTGCTAAGCCACTCCACAATGCTAAATCACCTGCTGCACGTCCCATGACTTCAATAAGAAAGGTCTTTTCATGAGACATCGCCGTATCCCTAATTTTATCAACCGCATCAATAATTGTGTTTAGTGCTGTATCAAATCCTATCGTAAAATCAGTACCATTAATATCATTATCAATTGTTCCAGGTGCGCCTATGGCAGCAATCCCATATTCACTCAGCTTTTTAGCTCCACGATAGGAACCATCCCCGCCTATAACAACTATTCCTTCTATCCCGTGTTTAGATAAATTTTCAATAGCTTTCCTCTGTCCCTCATACGTTTTAAACTCTTCACTTCTAGAGCTATGTAATATCGTTCCGCCACGATGGATAATATCCCCCACAGACCCTAAGTGGAATGGCTCTATTTCACCATCAATAAGACCAGAGTATCCTCGATAAACCCCACAAACTTCCATTTCATGATATAAGGCTTTCCTAACCACTGCCCTTATTGCTGCGTTCATTCCCGGAGCATCACCACCACTTGTTAACACAGCTATCTTATTCAAATCCTTCACCTCACAAATAATGAAAACGTTAAATTATTGTGATTATATTCTAATTCTTTTAGTCCATCAATGAACTAACTTGCTGAAAAGGTGTGTTTTTTTAATATAAAAACAAAATCGTACTTCATTTGTGAGTGTTAGATACATTGTTATGTTAATTCCCCAATTTAAAAACCTGTATAGAATAAATTCTACACAGGTCGTGAAAATTTTAATAATTTGTCAAAAACCCCTTACTTAGGGCTTTTGTTGATTAAAGTGTTCCATTTACTTCATCTACCATACTACGCAGGTCATTTTGAAATCTTTCAAGTTGAACACGCTGGTGTTCAGAAGCAACTTCCATTGCATTTTCAATTTGCTGATAGGCTTCATTTACTTCTTTTTGTAAATGCTTTAGCTGGCTCCCATAGCTAGCTGAGTCTGTAACAATGTCAAAATAGGTCTCTTGCGCATGTTCTACACCCTGTTGTGCAGCTTGAAAAGCCTGCTGCTTATTTTTGTGATATGGCATGTTGAATAATCCCCCCTTTGCCCAGTATGTAAAGTTAAATTGTGCAAACATACAGGAAAATATTCAGCATAAAATCAGTTCAATTTCTCATCCTATAGAGTGAGGAGGGATGACAAATGGTAAATAGAAACGACGGGAAAGATATCCGCAGAAACCAGCCAAAAACTTCAGGGCAGCCTGAACCATTAAGCGGATCACATAAAGTAAAAAATCGTAACCATACGAGACAAAAAAGCAAGTCACACCATGATATGTAAATAAAATTACAAAACATAAACGTAGACTTCAGAAAAACACTGTAGTCTACGTTCTTTATTTGCTCTTCTCATTACTAAACTAGTTCAGCAAGTGCTTTAACAAGCAATGCTTCTTCCTCGTCACTGACTGTTCGCAAATCAATTTGTATCTCTTCCTTTTGAATTCGAACCACAATGGCAGGCGATGGCTTCGTCCTTAACAATGCTGCTACTTTTTCAGCTGTTAGCTCCTTATGTGTTAAAGCAGCTACATAGGTTGGCAGTTCCACATCAGGCATGGTCCCTCCTCCAACTTGGCTGGTTCCTTCAATGATAGAACACTGATATCGGTCACTTGCTTTTTCAAGCTTTTCTACAAAAGCCTCCGTTCGATGCTTCAACTCTTCTTTTCCTGCTAATAAATCCCTAACAACGGGAATGTTCGTAAGCTCCTCTTTTCCTTTTGCATAGTGCATCAGAGTCCCTTCCAATGCAGCAAGGGTCATTTTATCTACTCGCAATACACGTGCAAGCTGATGTTTTTTCAATTGGTCAATAAGCTTCTTTTTGCCGGCAATAATGCCCGCTTGCGGTCCGCCAAGCAGCTTGTCTCCACTAAACGAAACAAGGTCTGCACCCATTTTTAATACTTCTCCAACAACCGGTTCATCCCCGATGCCATGCTTACGGAAGTCATATAAAACACCGCTGCCTAAATCCTCGTAAAAAATAACCTGCTCATGTTTGACTGCGAGCTCAGCCAATTCCTCCGTTTCGACTGACTCAGTAAATCCCATTACTTTAAAATTACTTGTATGTACTTTTAATATCATTCTTGTTTCTTCATTTAATGCCTTTTCGTAATCATACAGATGCGTTTTATTGGTTGTACCCACCTCAACAAGCCGGGCTCCGCTTTCCTCCATAATGGATGAAATTCGGAAAGAACCGCCAATTTCAACAAGCTGACCTCTTGAGACAATCACTTCTTTTTCATAGGCTAACGCACGTAAAATAATATAAACAGCAGCCGCATTATTATTCACTACCATCGCAGCCTCGGCGCCAGTAATTCGTTTGATAAGCTCTTCAACATGGGTATGTCTTGAACCACGTTCCCCTTCAATTAGTTTATATTCTAAGTTTGAATACTGTCTGGCAATCTCTGTTACATGCTTTACCGCTTGCTCGCTCAATCTTGCTCTACCTAAATTTGTATGTAAAATGGTTCCTGTCGCATTTATGACATTTTTTAACGTATAGCTATATTGTTGGAGAATACTTTGCTCCAGTTTCAAAAAAATTTCATCTAAAAAGCCTTCATTGCCAGGTTCAGGACCCGACCATTCATTTTTCAAAATCAACTGTCTTACATCATTTAATACATTTGATAAAACAGCAGTCAAATTTAATTGATCAATTCCAAATTGGTCCATAAACCGTTTAAACCGCTCATTTTTTTGCAATTCATGAACGGGAGGTAATGCTTTTAATAAATGTCTCACAAGAGATCCCTCCAAAAACGTAAGTAGCTTCTAAGCAGCTTCTTTATTATAGCATTTTTCACCTTTCATTATCTCATGCATACCCTAAAATATCGTAAGGGGGATCAGAGAATGATGGTACAAGAAAAAGATGAAAAGCCGCTTGATCTAAGTGTCATTGACAAATGGCTTGAGACATTTTTTTTAGATCCTTTAACTTCCTATCTTGATGAGACAACATTTCGCATTGATTTATTTGAAACAGCCGAGGAGTTTATTATTGAAGCATTACTGGAGGAATACAACGCAAGTGAAATCGAGGTGCTTCTCAAGGATGATTCCATTTGGATTCAAGCTGGTAAAAATGACACAAAAATTGAACCGAAAAGACGAAAAATCCCTTTTCCTTTTGACATCCTAACTCATCAGGTAACAGCCAGTTTTTCAGGCGGTATTCTAGAAGTATTTATCTCAAAGCATACTAAATGTAAAGGTATTACTCGTGTTGTCAAGCTTTCATCATAATAGGAAAATAAGAAACGTCCTCTTTATTGAAAGAGGATTTTTTTTGGCAAAATTCATATTCAAGTGCATTAAAAATAAAAAACTTGTATACTGAAGCTTGGAGGTGAAGTCCTGTGAGCGAGCAAGAGAAAATTCGTCTAACTTCATTATCAACAAAAGCCGGCTGAGGCTGCAAAATTGGTCCTGAGGACTTAGCGCAAGTATTGCGCTTATTACCTGAACAAGAGCAAGTACCTGAGCTCTTAGTCGGACGAGAAACATCTGATGACGCAGGTGTATATCAACTGACAGATTCTATTGCATTAATCCAAACGATTGACTATTTTACCCCTGTGGTAGACGATCCATATATGTTTGGTCAAATAGCTGCGGCAAATGCCCTAAGCGATGTCTATGCCATGGGCGGAAAGCCAAAAACAGCCCTAAATATGGTCGGTTATCCTGTGAAAAAGCTTGGCGGAGAAATGCTGGCTGAAATTTTACGCGGTGGTAACGATAAAATCAAAGAAGCCGGCGCTGTCCTTGTTGGAGGACATTCCATTGATGATCAGGAGCCGAAATACGGTTTATCCGTGACGGGAATTGTTCATCCAGATAAGTTTTGGAAAAATGTCGGTGCAAAGCCTGGAGAGGTCCTTGTTATAACCAAACCGATTGGGGTTGGAATTCTAACAACTGGAATTAAACGAGGTGCTGTTACGCCAGAACAGGAAAAAACGGTTACCGAGACAATGGCCATGTTAAATAAACAGGCTGCAGAGGTACTAAGCGATTTTACACCTAGTGCTGTTACAGATGTAACCGGATTTGGCTTGTTAGGCCATGGCAGTGAAATGGCATCCGGAAGCAATGTCACACTTGTGATTCACTATCATAAAGTACCTATCTTAGATGGCGCTCTCCAACTAGCAAAGGATGGCGTCGTGCCAGGCGGATCGAAATCCAATCATAAGTGGCTTGAAAAGGATGTAAACTATCAGGATATTCTTCCTGAAGAACAAATCATTCTTTGTGACGCTATTACATCAGGCGGGCTGTTAGTATCCATTAACACTGAGGATGCTGAAAAATATGTCCAAGCCTTGAAAGCTGCTGGTCAGGAATCCTGGATTATCGGGGAAGTTGTTGAAAAACAAGACAAGCTAATTACTGTTAAACGATGAGGGATTGGGAGGTACTCTCCCTTTCCTTATTTATTTCGGTGTATGAGTTATCAGATTACAGATTATTCCCATTCTAGAAACATCGCCAAAAATCCCTTTAAAAGAATTGACCAAATTAAACTAAATGATTATAATAAATAAATGTCACGATGTCCCAGTAGCTCAGCAGGATAGAGCAACAGTTTCCTAAACTGTAGGTCGGGGGTTCGAATCCCTTCTGGGACGTAAAAGAAACCTTGTTATCAGGGTTTCTTTTTTATTGCTGTTTGCAGTTAATGAAATCGTGACCAATTGGTTTTGATTTAGCAGTCCTTACGAGCTTGATTAATTGTTATGATGATTACTTGGGACGAGCTCTCCATAAATTGTATTGTGTAATTAGCACATAGTGTTACTTGTCAGAATTTATGATAATAAAGGAATAGCAAAAGCCTAATTTTTCGGTAACTTTAGTGAAAAATTAGGCTTTCTTATTCTTCATGGTAGATAAAGCTGATATTAAACATCATACACTACTTAACGTTTCTGTAATGTTGAGTAATAGATTCTTTGAATTTCATCTCCTGTTACAGGCTGACTC
>Ga0180215_1000560_pt1 | contig 46365 bp, 45 predicted proteins | sample eDN3rd37CBELigBY_FD_128871 | JGI IMG/M metagenome (GOLD analysis project Ga0180215, IMG submission 128871) | Enriched backyard soil microbial communities from Emeryville, California, USA - eDNA 3rd pass 37_C BE-Lig BY (version 2) (version 2) | ecosystem: Environmental > Terrestrial > Soil >... | reverse complement strand
GACGGCGTGATGTTCGGCCTTCCCGGCGGGCAGTACCACCTGGAGTTCACCCGCAGCCGCGCCGGAAGTCCTTGTCCGGCACCGTCGAACGAGAACCTTCTGGTTCTCTACTTCGAGAGCGACAGCCGGGACACCCGGCCGCCTTCCTCGTCGACGCTGACCGCGAGCGGCAGCGGCGCCGCCGACGCCGCGATGTCGCCGAGCGATCCGTCGGTGAGCATCGACAGATCCGTCCAGCTACCGATCATACGGACTCACACTGGTCGCCGCTCCGGACTGACACCGGTCCGCACTCCCTCCTCGATGGCCTTGCCGACCTCGGGGTCGATGTTGCGCCAGTACTCGAAGACACGCGACAGCACCGGTTCCCGCACACCTTTGCTGACGTGGCCGACCACGTTGTCGATCAGGCGTTGTCGCGCGGCGTCGTCGAGCACCTCGCGCACCAGCGTCCCGGCCTGGCCCCAGTCGTCGTCGTCACGGCGCAGGGTATAGGCCGCGCGCACCAGGTCACCGTCGGAGGCCCAGTGCACCTCGGCGGCGCGGCGCGGATCGGCCTCTGGGCCGCCCATCGAGTTCGGTGTGTAGACGGGATCGGTGACGTTGCGGATGCGCATCGCACCGTCCTTGGAGTAGGCGTTCACCGGGCTCTTGGGCTCGTTCACCGGGATCTGCTTGAAGTTCACGCCGAGCCGAGCGCGGTGCGCGTCGGAGTAGGAGAAGCCGCGGGCCAGCAGCATCTTGTCCGGGCTCAGACCGGTACCCGGCACGAGGTTGTTCGGCTCGAACGCGGCCTGCTCCATCTCGGTGTGATAGTCGGTCACGTTGCGGTCCAGCGTGAGTCGTCCGACCTCGTGCAGCGGATAGTCGCCGTGCGGCCATACCTTGGTCAGATCGAACGGGTTGAAGCGGTAGGTCTTGGCGTCGTCGAAGGGCATGATCTGCACGTACAGCGTCCAGCTCGGGAAGTCGCCTCGCTGAATCGCCTCGTAGAGGTCGCGCTGGTGGTAGTCACCGTCCTCACCGGCGAGGCGGTCGCCCTCCTCCTGGGTGAGGAACTCGATGCCCTGGTCGGTCTTGAAGTGGTACTTGACCCAGAACAGTTCGTCGGCGCTGTTGAGCCAGCTGTAGGTGTGGCTGGAGTAGCCGTTCATGTGCCGCCAGGTCTTCGGGATCCCGCGGTCTCCCATCAGCCAGGTGACCTGGTGGGCGGATTCCGGGGACAGCGTCCAGAAGTCCCACTGCATGTGGTGGTCGCGAAGATTGTTTGCCTGCAACCGTTTCTGGCTTCGGATGAAGTTCTGGAACTTCATCGGGTCGCGCACGAAGAACACCGGGGTGTTGTTGCCGACCATGTCGAAGATGCCTTCGCTGGTGTAAAACTTCAGCGCGAAGCCGCGGGGGTCGCGCCAGGTGTCGGGGCTGCCGCGCTCACCGGCGACGGTGGAGAACCGGTTCAGCGTCTCGGTGCGGGTGCCGGGCTGGAACACCGCGGCTCTGGTGTATCCGCTCACGTCGGCGGTGACCTCGAAGTGCCCGAAGGCGCCGCCGCCCTTCGCGTGCGGCTGCCGTTCCGGGATGCGCTCCCGGTTGAAGTTGGCCATCTGCTCGATGAGGTAGTGATCGTGCAGCACGATCGGGCCGTCGGGGCCGACGGTGAGCGAGTGCTCCACGCTCGGGATCGGGTTGCCTGCGTCGTTGGTCGTGTGCCGGTCGGTCACGTCGCTCGCCTCCTCGGATCAGACGGCATCCGGGCCGGGCCGCCTCCTACCGGGGTGTTCCAGGATTGGATCGATCCCAAACATGTCCCGCAGAACACTTACGGGGTTGATCACCCGCACCATGTGCGAGCGATCAACCCCGTAAGGCGGGTGAACGCGTTACGGCCGCGCGGGCGTACTGGTCGGGGGCTGCGGCACGTCCGGCGCATCCGGGCGGTGGAACTGACCGTGCGGCCCCATCGGACCCATGGGGCCCATCATCGGGGGCGGGCCTTTACGGAAGATCATCGCCGGCCCGTCGTGCCCGCCGTGATGACCGCGGTGGTAGCCGCCGGACTGCTTACCGAGGATGAACCCGGAGAAGAAGATCACCGCGACGATGAAGACGATGCCCGCGACGATCCCGACCCAGGCGGCGACGGCCCCGAGGCGCGACGGCCGGGCGGCGGCGACGACGGGTGGCTGCGCCTGCACCGGGGTGGTCGGGGGTTCGGACGAGGACGTCTCATTCACAGGGGTTTCGCTCATGCCGCCATAGTGCGCCTCCTTCTCATGTGCTGGGCATGAATAACCTATGAACCCGCTATGAGCCCCGCCGTTGACTCTCCCCGGCCGCCCGGCATAATCTGACTACAGACGTTGTCAACAGCGGGAGGTACAGCTATGGAGCGGCTCATCCCGACCCGCCATCCGGACAGTCCGCGCCCGGTGCCGGTGGCCATCCACGTGATGGCCCGCGGGCTGGGCATCAAGCCGCCCAACGCACAGCAGTGGCGGCGGCTCGGCGAGCGTCTGACCGTCGGCGACGAGCCGGTGGACCGGCTGGTCGAGTGGATGACCAGCGTCGGCGTGAAGGAGACCCGGCCGCTGTTCGACCGGGCACTGGCCGAGGGCATCGACGCGATCCCGGACGCACCGGCCCCGCTGCGCGAGTTCTTCGACCTGGTCGAGGCGACGCCTGGCTGGGTCGATCCGGCCAAGCTGCGCCGAGGTCAGCGGGCGCTGCGCCGCGGCGGCGCCGACGGCATGTACGTCGCGCGCGACGTGTCGCTGCTGGGCGGCTACCAGTTCTCCGGCTTCAACAAGACGCTGCTGCGCACCGGGGCGCTGGAGAAGGGCTCCAACAAGCGGTTCGCCGAGACGATGCAGTGGGCGATGGACGTCATCGCCGAGGGCGGACTGGAGAAGTTCGGTTCGGGCTACCGCTCGACGTTGCGAGTACGGCTGATCCACGGCCTGGTGCGTAAGCACGTCGCGGCGATGCCGGACTGGCGCGCCGACGACTGGGGTGTGCCGATCAACCAGACCGATATGGCGGCGACGCTGATCGGCGCGCTGGTGGCACCCGCGATCGGGTCCGCCGGTATGGGTGTTGTGTTGCGGCCCAAGGACTATGACGCAGTCGCCCACCTGACCCGGTACGTCGGCTGGCTGATGGGCGTGGAGGACGAGTGGCTGCCGCGCGGGCTCCGCGACAGCATCCGGGTGCTGTACCACACGCTGTCCGCGCTGGCCGAGCCCGACGAGTCGTCGCGGCAACTGGCGATGCCGATGGCCGACGATCCGCTGATCTGGCACTACGACTCGCTGCCCGGGTTCCGCCGGCGGCTGGCCCGCGCCCAGCATCTGTCGATCACCAGCGGGTTCCTCGGGCCCAAGACCATGCGGGCGCTGGGCCTCAAACCGCACCTGCCGTGGTATCCGGTGCTGCGGCTGCCGGTGAACCTGGTGCGCAGTGCGGCGGCGGTGACGCTGCCCGGCGGCATCGAGCGCGCGACCGCCCGCGGCGAACGCGAGCACCGGGCGCTGATGCGCACCATCATCGGCGACGACGGCGCCACCATCGGCGAGTCCGCCGAGCACGTCAGCCACGTCGCCTGAACTACCCGCCCCGGCACCGTCAGCAGCAGGTGTCGGCAGACTCAGCCTGGGCGGACTCGGAGGCCGAACCCCCGCAACACGCGCCGCCCACACTGTCGCCGGGGTCGTCGAGATGCCGTGGGCTGGCGCCGAACGTCTCGGAGTCGGCGAGCACGGTGTAGACCTCCCATTTCTCGCCGCCGGGCCCCGTCACCCACACCTTGTCCTGTGTGGCGAAGCAGCAGGTGGTGTTGATCTCCTCCTCGGTGAACAGTCCTTCGCCGGCCAGTCGCGCGATCTCGGCGTGCACGGTCTCGCTGGACTCGACCTCGACGCCGAGGTGGTTGATCGTCCCGCCCTTGCCAGGGTTCTCCAGCAGGACGAGTTTCAGCGGCGGGTCGGCGACGGCGAAGTTCGCGTAGCCGGGCTTCACCTTGGCGGGGGCGGTGTTGAAGAGTTTCGAGTAGAACGTGATCGCCTCGTCGAGGTCATCGACGTTGAGGGCGAGTTGCATGCGGGACATCAAATCTCCAGACCTGTGTGACATATATCGAAATGATGACCATCAGAATGCCACCTTTTTGATAAATGTCAATCTAGTGGCAGACTGGACTCATGCCCAAAGCCCTGCCGATCATCGACATGTCCACCCCGGTGTGCTGCGCCCCGGTGGCGGCAGGTCCGATGAGCGAGGACGACGCCCTTCAGGTGGCGTTGCGGCTGAAGGCGCTCGCTGACCCTGCGCGGGTCAGGATCATGTCGATGCTGTTCAGTTCCCCGGCAGGCGAGGAGAACAGCGGCGATCTGTCGGCAGCTCTGGGGTTGAGCGAGTCGACGGTCAGCCACCACCTGACCCAGTTGAGGCGCGCCGGGTTCGTCGTGTCAGATCGCCGGGGAATGAACGTCTTTCACCGTCCCGCGCCCGAGGCCCTGGGCGCACTGTGCACTGTGCTCGACCCGAACTGCTGCCGCTGACGGACTTACGGCTTGTACGGGTTCACCGCGAACTGGATCACCCGGTACGGCCAGCCGCCGCGCGGGCCGGTGTTCCACTGGCTGACGAACACCCGCACCTCGTCGAGCGTGGAACCCGGCGAGATGTAGCCGCCGTACGGTTGGGCCAGCCGGTTGTTGTCCGGCGGCCCGAGATGATCCACCGGATCCGGCCAGTCCGACGCCACCACCACCGTCGTCACCGGCGCGGTGCCCAGCTGCGTCGGGTCGTCGGCCACCCGTATCTCCATGTTGCCGGTGGTGGCGTTGAAATACGACAGCACGGTCTTGCCGTCGATCTGCCGGATGCTCATCTCCCCGAGCTGCTCCGGCCACAACGGCGTCGGCGGATGCCCCCACCCCTCGACGGCCGACCAGCCCTCCCACGCCGCCCGGTCGGTGAAGTCCTGCGGTCTCACCCGGTAGAGCACCAGCGGCTGGCTGCGGTCGAAGTTGTCGGCCACGATGTACACCCAGCCGCGTTCGGAGTCCGGCCGCGGGATCGGGTCGTAGTACCCGCTGATCTGCGACTGCCTACCCTCGGCGTACGCCGCGTCCCGTTCCGTACCCGGAACGGTCTGCCAGTTCGCCTGTGCTGGTTCGGCTTTCACCAACTTTGAGGTCTGCGGCCGCAGGTCGCGCACCGTGGTGACCAGCATCCAGTTCTGCCGGTTGATCTGCACCACTCCCGCGGGCAGCTGCGACATCCCCGGCGGAGTCGGATCGGCCAGCAGCCGCTCGCGGGTGCCCATCACCCCGTCGTAGCGCAGGCCGCCCGGGTCGTTGATCGAGTCCGGCTCCACGTGCAGCGCGATCGGCGAGTACCACCCGCCGTAACCCACACCCTCACCGGCGAAGCTGTCCCCGCACACCTGCAGGATGCCGCTGGGGAACTCCATGAACTCGCACAGGTCCGTGCCGCCGATGCCGTAATCGCGTGTCTGCGTTCCGGTTCCGGCGGTCACGCCGATACGCAGCACCTGTCCGGGAGCCAGCGGCGGCAGCACCGAATCCGGCGCCGGCTCGGGCTGCGCATGCGCGACGGCCGAGACTGCACTCCAGCAGAGAACGATCGAGAGAAGGCCTGCGGGAATCCAGTTCCGGCGCAAAGCTAGTTCTGGGCCAGCAGTTCCGCGATCTGAATCGTGTTGAGCGCCGCGCCCTTCCGCAGATTGTCGCCCGAGACGAACAGCGCCAGCCCGCGACCGTCCGGCACGCCCGGATCCTGGCGGATGCGGCCCACCAGCGACTCGTCCACGCCGGCGGCGTCCAGCGGCGTCGGCACGTCGACCAGCTTCACACCGGCCGCCGACCCGAGCAGCTCGCGGGCCCGCTCCACCGAGATCGGCTGGGCGAACTCGGCGTTGATCGACAGCGAGTGCCCGGTGAACACCGGCACCCGCACGCAGGTGCCGCTCACCGCGAGCTCGGGGATGCCGAGGATCTTGCGGCTCTCGTTGCGCAGCTTCTGGTCCTCGTCGGTCTCACCGGAGCCGTCGTCGACGTAGGACCCGGCCAGCGGCACGACGTTGAACGCGATCGGCGCCACGTACTTGTTCGGCGCCGGGAACTCGACCGCGCGACCGTCGTGCACCAGCTTCTCGGCCCCGTCGATCACCGCCCGCGCCTGCGACGCCAGCTCCTCCACTCCGGCGATCCCGCTGCCCGAAACCGCCTGGTAGCTGGACACGATCAGGCGCTGCAGCCCGGCCTCGTCGTGCAGCGGCTTGAGCACCGGCATCGCGGCCATCGTCGTGCAGTTCGGGTTGGCGATGATGCCCTTCGGCAGCTTCTTACCGCGCACGTCGCGGTCGAAGTTGACCTCGCTGACCACCAGCGGCACATCGGGGTCCTTGCGCCACGCCGACGAGTTGTCGATCACGGTGACGCCGGCGGCGGCGAACCGCGGCGCCTGCACCCGCGACATCGTCGCACCGGCGGAAAACAGCGCGATGTCCAGACCCGACGGGTCGGCGGTCTCGGCGTTCTCGACCTCGATCTCCTGCCCGCGGAAGGTCAGCTTCTTGCCCTCCGAGCGTGGGGACGCGAAGAACCGCACCGAGGTGGCGGGAAAGTTGCGCTCCTCCAACAGGGTTCGCATCACCTGGCCGACCTGACCGGTAGCGCCGACCACACCGATGTTGACCATGACCTTTATGCTCCTCGCGTCCGCATGACCTTTATGCTCCTCGCGTCCGCATGATCTCTATGCTCCTCGCGTCCGCATGACCTCTATGCCCCTCGCGTCCGCATGACTAGCGCCCCGTTCCCGCGTACACGACCGCTTCCTCGTCGCCGCCGAGGCCGAACGCCTCGTGCAGCGCGCGCACCGCGGCGTCGACCTCGGTGTCCTTGATCAGCACCGAGATGCGGATCTCGGAGGTGGAGATCAGGTCGATGTTGACGCCCACCTCGGCCAGCGCCTCACAGAACCGCGCGGTCACACCCGGGTGGCTGCGCATGCCGGCACCGATCAGCGACACCTTGCCGATGAGGTCGTCGTAGAGCACCTTGGTGAAGCCGATCTCGTTCTGCGCCTCGGTGAGCTTCTCGACCGCGCGCGGGCCGTGCTCACGCGAGCAGGTGAAGGTGATGTCGGTCTTGCCGTCCTCCACCTTGGAGATGTTCTGCAGCACCATGTCGATGTTCACATCGGCGTCGGCGACGACACGGAACACCTTGGCGGCGTAGCCCGGCAGGTCCGGGATGCCGACGACGGTGACCTTGGCCTCGCTGCGGTCGTGGGCGACTCCGGTCAGGATGGCGTCTTCCATGGGAATGTCCTCTATCGAGCCGGCCACCAGCGTGCCGGGTTTGTCCGAGTACGACGACCGGACATGGATGGGAACGTTGTAGCGGCGGGCGTATTCCACGCACCGCAGCATCAGCACCTTCGCGCCGGCCGCCGCCATCTCGAGCATCTCCTCGAAGGTGACGGTGTCGAGGTGGCGGGCGTTGGGCACGATGCGCGGGTCGGCGGTGAAGATGCCGTCGACGTCGGTGTAGATCTCGCAGACGTCGGCCTTGAGCGCCGCGGCCAGTGCGACGGCGGTGGTGTCCGAGCCGCCGCGGCCCAGCGTGGTGACGTCCTTGCTGTCCTGGCTGACGCCCTGGAACCCGGCGACCAGCACGATCAGGCCCTCGTCGAGCGCGTCGCGCAGCCGGCCCGGGGTGACGTCGATGATCTTGGCGTTGCCGTGGGTGCCGGTGGTGATGACACCGGCCTGCGACCCGGTGAACGACATCGCCTGCGCACCGAGCGAGTCGATGGCCATCGCGACCAGGGCGTTGGAGATCCGCTCGCCCGCGGTCAGCAGCATGTCCATCTCGCGCGGCGGCGGCGCGGGACTCACCTGCTTGGCGAGATCCAGCAGGTCATCGGTGGTGTCACCCATCGCCGAGCAGACCACGACGACGTCATTGCCCTGCTTCTTCGTTTCGACGATCCGCTCGGCGACGCGGCGGATCCGCTCAGCGTCGGAGAGCGAGGATCCGCCGTACTTCTGCACGACGAGCGCCACGGAACAAGCCTTTCAACTGCGGGGAGGATCCCAACAAGGATAAGGGCTGCGCGCACCCGATTTTTCCCGCCCGTGGCAGGGACCCTGTTCAGCCCCGGATTCAGGGCAGGCCGAGGAACGTGAACGGCTCGGCCTGCTCGAACTGTGAGCTGGTGTCGCCTGCGAAGATCGCCTTCTCGCCCTCGCCCAGCGTCAGCCGTCGCGTCGGCGCGCCCTCGCTGAAATCGAGCTTGTGCAGGTCCACCCAGAACGTGTTCGGCGACAGCGCCGACTCGAAGAAGTACCGCAGCGACTTGTGGTCGATGACGGTCCGCCACCGGGTCGACGAGATGTTCGGCTGGTCCGGGGTGGAGATGCCGTAGGGCACCGACGCGTTGCGCACGACGCTGAACACCGTGGCGGGGGCCAGCACCGGGTCGTCGACCTTGGGCACCGCGTTGATGTAGAACGACGCCCGCACGAACCGGTCGGCGGCCCGGTTGGTGCCGGGCAGCATCACCGTCCCGCCGATCTCCTCCCAGTACTGGGTGATGGCGAGCTGTTTGTCGAAGGTCGGCGAGTTGGTCATCACCTGGTAGTCGCGGCTGTGATGGATGACCTGCTTGCCGTCGATGTACTCGATGATCGCGCTGTCGCCGGTGGCGTCGGACATCGCGAGGTGCAGCGTTGCCATCCGGCCCTCGCCGGGGACCTCGGCGGTAGCGACGCGCAGCGGGGTGGCGGTCAACTCCTTGACGGCCTCGGCGACGGTCGCGAAGTTGTCCAGCACGTACTGGCCCCACAGCGCCAGCGAAACGGCGGGGCCGCCGGCGGTGGCGTCCGGGTACACCGACTCGACCAACCACAGCAGGTTCACGGCCAGCCCGGCCTCGTTAAGTCCATCCACGGTGGAGATGTCGTAGCCGCTGGCCACCACGCTGCCGTACTTCGACGTCCACTCGGCGGAGTTGGCGCCACCCTGGCCGGTGCGGTGCACCCCGCGGGGCAAGACCCACAGGTTGGTGCCGATCTCGGTTTTCCAGTCCATCGACCGACCGGTGACGATTCGGTCATTGGGCCCTAGATACACAACACGGGTACACACGTGGGCCACCTTATTTGACTTACGTCGCCGTCAGGGCTTACACGCGTCGGCGAGTTCAGCTAATTTGCGCTGGATCTGGTCGCTGCGTGCCGCCTGTTCGAACACCACCGCCGGGGTCGGTGCGCCGGGCACCCGGGACTCCGCGGCGGCACGCACCTTCGGCATCGTGCGGACGAACGTCGCCGCCAGGTCGGCCACCTCGATCGCGGTGAACCGCAACGACGGTTCATCGACGTTGCGGGCCCGCTCGGCCAGGCCGTCGGCCCAGGCCTGGTAGGCGATCTCATCGGCCGCGGTCGGCACCCCCTCCTCGTCGGCGGTCTTCTCCCGGATCAACTGGCCCTGGGAGCTGTTGTACTCGAGCAACTCGAGCACCGGTTTGCACTCCTCGGGCGGTGCAGTCAGCCGCGAGTAGATCAGGGCGATCAGCGCGATCACGACGACGCCGATCGCCACCCACCACCGCCAGTCGAGGCTCCTCACCGCTCGAACTCTAGCCAGAGACGCACTTGTAACGAGCACGCAACATGCGAAACTAGTCTCCGTAACAGAAACAACGTCTACTCACAGTTAACGGCCGAAAGGAGGCCGCCCCACGCCACTTCCCTCACAGACAGGTGTTTGAAGATGACCGCTGACCTCGCGAGCCTGGCCGAGGCGTCAGGCACGAAGTTCATCCTCGCGCTTTTCGTCGATCTGCGCGGCAAACCGTGCGCCAAACTCGTCCCCGTCGAGGCGGTCGAGCTGCTGGCCACCGAGGGCGTCGGATTCGCCGGCTACGCCGTCGGCGCCATCGGCCAGGAGCCCAAGGACCCCGACATGATGGCGATCCCGGATCCGGCGTCGTTCACCCCGATCCCGTTCATCAAAGAGGGTCTGGCGCTCGTGCACTGCGACCCGCACGTCGAGGGCAAGCCCTGGCCGTTCGCGCCGCGGGTGATCCTCAAGGCCCTGATCCAGCAGGCCGCCGACGCCGGCTACGAACCGTGGGTCGGCGCCGAGGTCGAGTACTTCCTACTGCGCCGCACCCCCGACGGTGGCATCGCCACCGCCGACGTCCACGACACGGCCTCCCAGCCCTGCTACGACGCGCGCGGCGTCACCCGGATGTATGACCACCTGACCGCGATCTCGTCGGCGATGAACGCGCTGGGCTGGTCGAACTACGCCAACGACCACGAGGACGGCAACGGCCAGTTCGAGCAGAACTTCCAGTTCGCCGACGCGCTGACCACCGCCGACCGCGTGATCACGCTGCGCTACCTGCTGTCCACGATCGCCGCCGAGCGCGGCATGGTGGCCACCTTCATGCCCAAGCCGTTCTCCGATCGCACCGGCAGCGGCCTGCACCTGCACATGTCGCTGACCAGCGGCGGCACCCCGGTGTTCCCGTCCGACACCGACGAACGCGGGCTGGGCCTGTCCGACACCGCGTACTCGTTCCTCGGCGGCATCCTCGAGCACGCCTGCGCGCTGCAGGCCGTGGTGGCGCCGACGGTCAACTCCTACAAGCGAACCCGCGCCACCGCGACGGCCTCGGGTGCGGCCTGGTCGCCGAACACCCCGAGCTACGGCGGCAACGACCGCACCCACTACATCCGGGTGCCCGACCCGCAGCGCATCGAGATGCGCGGCGGCGACGGGTCGGCCAATCCGTACCTCGCGGTGGCCGCGGCGCTCGGGGCCGGGCTCGACGGCATCAAGCGCAGCACCGACCCGGGCGCCATCGGCTCCCAGCACCGCACCCCGCTGCCGCCGACGCTGCTGCACGCGGTGGACGCGCTGGAGGCCGACCCGGTGGTCTGCGGAGTGCTCGACGCCGTCGGCGAGGGCGTCGCCAAGTACTTCGCGAGCATCAAGCGCGACGAGTTCTTCACCTACCACAGCGCGGTCACCCCCTGGGAGATCGACAACTACCTGACCGCCTTCTGACGAAAGGATCGCCAACGATGTGTGGCATCGTGGGTCTGCACCTGCGAAACCCCGACCTGTATCCCCGCCTCGGCGAGCTGCTCACCGGCATGCTCTGCGAAATGGGGGACCGCGGTTCGGATTCCGCCGGGGTCGCGGTGTACGGCGACCCCACCATGACACCGCCCGGGCAGGGCTGCGTGTCCGTGCTCGAGGTCGAGCCGACCGCCGAGGAGATCGGCCTCGACGTGCGGGTGAGCCGCTACGACGAGACGTATCTGGTTACCGGCGAGGTCGATTCACAGGTTCTGCACGACGCGGTGCGCGCCGCGTACCCGGACGCGCTGATCGCCGGTTTCGGCGCGGACATGGCGGTGCTCAAGGGCGTCGGCCACCCCCAGGTGCTCACCGAGAACTGGGGGCTGGCCAAGGCGCAGGGCTGGCAGGGCGTCGGCCACACCCGGATGGCCACCGAGTCGGCGGTCACCCCGGCCGGCTGCCACCCCTACGCTGTCGGCCCCGAGCAGTGCATGGTGCACAACGGGTCGTTCGCCAACCACGCCACCATCCGGCGTGAACTGCGCGCCGCCGGAGTGCGTTTCGACTCCGAGAACGACACCGAGGTGGGGGCGCGGTTCATCGCGCAGCAGCTGGCCGCCGGCCGCGACGTCGAGACCGCACTCAAGGAACTGTGCGCGGTGTTCGACGGGTTCTACACGCTGCTGGTGTCCAACCGCGACTCGTTCGCGGTGGTGCGCGACGCGATCGCGTGCAAGCCCGCCGTCATCGCCGAGACCGGCGACTGGGTGGCGATGGCATCCGAATACCGCGCGCTCGCCGGGCTCCCCGGCGTCGAGGCGGCCAAGATCTGGGAGCCCGAACCGGAGGTGGTCTACGCATGGACACGCTAACCGCATTCGACCTCACCACCACGCCGCTGCGTGAGGTCAACGCCGCCCTGCACGAGCCCGGGGTCTCCGGCGACTTCGTCATCGCCAATCCCGCAGGCGCACACAATGTGGCGGTCGGCCTGAACGCCCCGGTGCGGGTGACGGTCGAGGGCCACGTCGGCTACTACGCGGCCGGGATGAACCAGCTGGCCGAGGTCACCATCAACGGCAACGCCGGCACCGGTGTCGCCGAGAACATGATGAGCGGCACCGTGTGGGTCAAGGGCGACGCCTCGCAGTCCGCGGGCGCCACCGCCCACGGCGGCCTGCTCGTGATCGAGGGCAATGCCGCTGCCCGGTGCGGGATCTCGATGAAGGGTGTCGACATCGTCGTCGGCGGCAACATCGGCCACATGAGCGCGTTCATGGCGCAGGCCGGCCGGCTGGTGGTGCGCGGCGACGCCGGTGAGGCACTCGGCGACTCGATCTACGAGGCCCGCCTCTACGTCCGAGGGGACGTCGCCTCGCTGGGTGCGGACTGCATCGCCAAACCGATGCGCGAGGAACACCACCGTGAGCTGCGGGAGCTGTTGAACGCTGCGGGTTTCGGCGACGACGACACCGCCGACTACACCCGCTACGGCTCGGCCCGCAACCTGTACCACTTCCACGTCGACAACGCAGCGAGCTACTGATGAACAACTGGGCACTTCGCGAATCCGCGACTTTCGACCGGCACACCATCGCCGGCATCCAACGCGCCGCCGACACCGGGATCTACGACATCCGCGGCTGGGGCGCCAAGCGAGCACTCCCCCACTTCGACGACCTGCTGTTCCTGGGCGCGTCGATGTCGCGCTACCCGCTGGAGGGGTACCGCGAGCGCTGTGACACCGACGTGGTGCTGGGTACCCGCTACGCCAAACACCCGCTGCACCTGGATATTCCGGTCACCATCGCGGGGATGAGCTTCGGCGCGCTGTCCGGGCCCGCCAAGGAGGCACTGGGCCGCGGCGCCAGCGAGGTCGGCACCTCGACCACCACCGGCGACGGCGGTATGACGCCCGAGGAGCGCGGGCAGAGCAAGTACCTGGTGTACCAGTACCTGCCGTCGCGCTACGGCATGAACCCCGACGACCTGCGTAAGGCCGACGCCATCGAGGTGGTGCTCGGCCAGGGCGCCAAGCCGGGCGGCGGCGGAATGCTGCTGGGGCAGAAGATCTCTCCGCGCGTCGCGCAGATGCGCACACTGCCGGAGGGCATCGACCAGCGCTCGGCCTGCCGGCACCCGGACTGGACCGGGCCCGACGACCTGACCATCAAGATCAACGAGCTGCGTGAGATCACCGACTGGGAGAAGCCGATCTACGTCAAGGTGGGCGCCAGCCGCACCTACTACGACGTGAAGCTGGCGGTGCACGCCGGCGCCGACGTCGTCGTGGTCGACGGCATGCAGGGCGGCACGGCGGCCACCCAGGAGGTGTTCATCGAGCACGTCGGCATCCCGACGCTGGCGGCGATCCCGCAGGCCGTGCAGGCGCTGCAGGAGCTGGGCGTGCACCGGGGCGGGACGAGCGGAGAGAAGGGGGTGCAGCTGATCGTCTCGGGCGGCATCCGCACCGGCGCCGACGTGGCCAAGGCGCTGGCGCTGGGCGCCGACGCGGTGGCGATCGGGACCGCGGCGCTGATCGCGTTGGGCGACAACCATCCCCGCTATGCCGCCGACTACGAGAAGATCGGCAGCGCGGCGGGCTTCTTCGACGACTTCCAGGACGGTAAGGATCCGGCGGGTATTAGCACGCAGGATCCGGAACTGGCGGCGCGACTGGACCCGGTCGATGCCGGGCGCCGGCTGGCCAACTACCTGCGGGTGCTGACGATGGAGGCGCAGACCATCGCCCGGGCGTGCGGTAAGTCGCACGTCTGCCACCTCGAGCCGGAGGACCTGGTCGCGGTGACCATCGAGGCCGCCGCGATGGCGCGCGTCCCGCTGGCGGGCACCGACTGGATCCCGGGCTGGACGAACGGAGGACGGGCATGAGCACCGCGGATGTGGTGATCGTCGGCGGCGGCCTGGAGGGCGCCGCGGCGGCGTGGGCGCTGAGCCAGCGCGGCATCACCGATGTCGTTGTGCTGGAACGCGGTACCGTCGGCTCCGGGATGACCGGCAAGTCCAGCGGCATCGTGCGCTGCCACTACGGGGTCAGCTCGCTGGCGGCGATGGCCACCATCGGGCTGGAGGTGTTCGAGAAGGCCGAGGAGATCTTCGGCACCGACATCGGCTTCCGGCAGACCGGTTACGTCGTCGGAGTCGGCGAACCCAATGTCGAGTCGCTGCGCAAAAGCCTTGCCGCGCAACGGGAAGTCGGTGTTCAGACCGAGGAGATCGACAAGTCCGAGGTGGCCAGGATGTGGCCCTGGGCGGACCTGAGCCCGTTCGCGGCGTTCGGCTGGGAGGCCCGCGGCGGCTACGGCGACGCCTACCAGACCGCGCAGGCGTTCGCGGCGGCCGCGCGCTCGGCCGGGGTGCGGATCCGCCAGGGCACACCCGCAGCCGGGCTGGTGCTCGACGGCGACCGCGTCACCGGGGTGCGGACCACCGACGGGGAGACGGTGTCGGCGGACACCGTCATCGTGGCCACCGGGGTGTGGACGCAGCCGTTCCTGGCGCCGTACGGGATCGACGTGCCGATCCGGGTGGTGCGCGAGCAGATCGTGCTGATCGACCCGGGTGTGGAGATCGGCAAGGTGCCGGTGTTCTCCGATCTGGTGTCGCTGCAGTACATCCGGCCCGAAGTCGGCGGAGAGATCCTGTTCGGCAACAGCGACCTGTCCGACGCCAAGGTCGACGATCCGGACAACTACCTCAACCGGGCCGACGAGGCGTTCATCGACCTGACCGTCGACCGGGTCGGCACCCGGTTCCCCGGCTTCCCGGACGCGGCGATCACCAGCAGCTACGCCGGCTGCTACGACGCCACCCCGGACTGGAACCCGGTGATCTCCAAGACCGGGATCGACGGCCTGATCGTCGCGGCCGGGTTCAGCGGCCACGGGTTCAAGATCGCCCCGGCGGTCGGAAAGCTGGTCGCCGACCTGGTCGTCGACGGCCGCAGCAGCGACCCGCGGATCCCGGAGACCGACTTCCGGCTGTCCCGGTTCGCCGAGGGCGACCTGCTCACCAGCCCGTTCCCGTATGTCGGGGCCGGACAGATGCGATGATTCCTCTCAGGAAACATGACTGACATCCATCTGCTCCGAAACCAGTCCGGCACCGCCCGGGAACGCGACCCGCAGGAGCCGGTCGAGGAACTCGAGATCGAGGCGGCGATCGGGCGCAACGTGCGGCAGCTGCGGCTGCAGCACGGCCTGACCGTCGCCGAGATGGCGGCGCGGGTGGGCATCTCGAAGGCGATGATGAGCAAGATCGAGAATGCCCAGACCTCGTGCAGCCTGAGCACGCTGGCGCTGCTGGCCAAGGGGTTCGATGTGCCGGTGACCAGTCTGTTCCGCGGCGCGGACGTGGAGCGGCCCGCGGCGTTCACGAAGGCCGGCGCGGGTGCCCGGATCGTGCGGGAGGGCACCCGCGAAGGCCACGAGTACCAGCTGCTGGGCTCGCTGCGCGGGGAGCACAAGCGGCTGGAGTGCCTCGAGGTCACGCTGTCGGAGAAGAGCCAGACCTACCCGCTGTTCCAGCATCCGGGCACCGAGTTCATCTACATGCTCGAGGGCGTCATGGACTACAGCCACAGCCGCTCGGTGTACCGGCTGCATCCGGGTGACTCGCTGCAGTTCGACGGGGAGGGCGCACACGGCCCGGCCGATCTGATCGAGTTGCCGATCCGGTTCCTGTCGGTGATCGCGTTCCCGGACTCGCAGGTCTGAAGCGGATTCGGTCCGGCGCGACCAATGCCCTGACGAGCAGGCTGAGCGGGTTCCGGGCCCCCTTTGACGCCGCTTTCGGGGGTCCGCCGACCACCGCCGACCGGGCGGCCGTTTGGGATGACGGGCGACGCGGAGTACAGTTGCCTGCGTGCAGCGGGTGCTCCTTCTCGGCAGCCGCGACGGGGTCTGATCCAGACCGGCCTCCCGTCGCGGGTTTTCGCGATGCGCCGGTCGAGTCCCCCCCAAACTCCCGGAGCAACACCGTGACCACCTTCTCGAAGACCTCGCCCGATTCGCCTGACGCTTTCAACTGGAGCAGCGGCGTACGCCAGATCACCAAGCCCGCCGGCCCGCCGAACCCCGGACAGCCCGCGTGGAACACCCAGCGTGGCTCGGCGATGCCGATCCACCGCTACCGTCCGTTCGCCCAAGAGGTGCCGGGTGGCAGCCCGGCGTTGGGGCCGGTGCCCGTTCCGTTTGACCGCACCTGGCCGGACAAGGTCATCGACCGCGCCCCGCTGTGGTGCGCGGTGGACCTGCGCGACGGCAACCAGGCGCTGATCGACCCGATGAGCCCGGCCCGTAAGCGCCGCATGTTCGACCTGCTGGTCCGCATGGGCTACAAGGAGATCGAGGTCGGCTTCCCGTCGGCGTCGCAGACCGACTACGACTTCGTCCGCGACATCATCGAGGACGGCGCCATCCCCGAGGACGTCACCATCCAGGTGCTGACGCAGTGCCGCCCCGAGCTGATCGAGCGGACCTTCGAGGCCTGCCAGGGCGCGCCCCGCGTCATCGTGCACTTCTACAACTCGACGTCGATCCTGCAGCGTCGGGTGGTGTTCCGCGCCGACCGCGAAGAGGTCAAGCAGATCGCGCTGAACGGTGCCCGCAAGTGCCTGGAGGAGCAGCAGAAGTACCCGGGCACGCTGTGGCGTTACGAGTACTCGCCGGAGTCCTACACCGGCACCGAGCTGGAGTACGCCGTCGAGGTGTGCAACGGGGTGGCCGAGATCATCAAGCCCACCCCGGAGTGGCCGCTGATCGTGAACCTGCCCGCCACCGTCGAGATGGCCACGCCGAACGTCTACGCCGACTCGATCGAGTGGATGAGCCGGCACCTGACGCCGCGCGACAGCATCATCCTGAGCCTGCACCCGCACAACGACCGCGGCACCGCCGTGGCCGCCGCGGAGCTGGGCTACCAGGCCGGCGCCGACCGCATCGAGGGCTGCCTGTTCGGCAACGGTGAGCGCACCGGCAACGTCTGCCTGGTCACGCTGGGCCTGAACCTGTTCTCCCGTGGCGTGGACCCGCAGATCGACTTCTCCAACATCGACGAGATCCGGCGCACCGTCGAGTACTGCAACCAGCTGCCGGTGCACGAGCGCCACCCGTACGGCGGCGATCTGGTCTACACCGCGTTCTCCGGCAGCCACCAGGACGCCATCAACAAGGGCCTGGACCAGATGAAGTTCGACGCGGACGCCGTGGACAAGGATGTCGACGACATCCTGTGGCAGGTGCCGTACCTGCCCATCGACCCGAAGGACGTCGGCCGTACCTACGAGGCCGTGATCCGGGTGAACTCGCAGTCCGGCAAGGGCGGCGTCGCCTACATCATGAAGGCCGACCACGGTCTGGTGCTGCCGCGCCGGCTGCAGATCGAGTTCAGCCAGGCGATCCAGCGGATCACCGACGGCGAGGGCGGCGAGGTCTCGCCGAAGGAGATGTGGGACGTCTTCTACGACGAGTACCTGAAGCCGATCCGGCCGCTGGAGCGGATCCGGCAGAAGGTCACCGCGTCCGAGGTCGACGGCGGCACCGACACCATCGAGGCGGTGGTGAAGGTCGACGGCGAGGAGCGCACGATCACCGGCCAGGGCAACGGCCCGCTCGCCGCGTTCGTCGACGCGCTGGGCACCATCGGCTACGACATCTCCGTTCTGGACTACTCCGAACACGCCATGTCGGCGGGCGAAGAGGCGCAGGCCGCGGCCTACGTCGAAGCCTCGGTCGGCGGAAAGACGGTGTGGGGCGTGGGAATCGCGCCGTCGATCACCACCGCGTCGCTGCGCGCCGTGGTATCGGCAGTCAACCGCGCCGCCCGCTAGAAGCGAGGACGACGGCCGGCACCCGGTCCACAAGACCGGCGGTGTCCGTGCGCCCCGCGCCGGACGAGGATGCCGACACACCCCTGCTCGCGCAGCCTGCCGATTCCGTCTGACCTCACCGACCCCGTGGTGACGCCTGCGGCCTGTACCCCGCCGGCGTCACCACGGCGGTCGCACACCGCTTCACATCGGCGTCTTCCATAGGCGTCGCGTTCAGCACGCCAGCAGACGGGCGAACCGCCGGGCGACCTCCCGCGTGCCCGCCCGCACCGCGTCCTGTCGCTGATCGAACGCCTCCACCCCGGCACGCAGTTGCCGCGCACTGTCCGGATCGTGCTGCTCCCGCAGTGACCACCACGACCACATCGACCGCACACTGACCTCGGGATGGAACTGCAGCCCCCACGAGCGGCCCACCCGGAACGCCTGGTGCGGGTAGCTCGCCGACTCCGCCAGCCACTGCGCTCCCGGCGGCAGGACCTCGATCGCGTCGCCGTGGAACGCCCCGACCGGGAACGGGTCGGGCAGCCGGCCCAGCAGCGGATCGTCGCCGGCGGCGGCCAGCCAGCGCACCTCGATGAGCCCGGCCTCGATCCCGTTGGTGCCCCTGCCCACCCGGCCGCCGTGCGCCTGGGCCATCAACTGCGCACCCAGGCAGATCCCCAGCGCCGGCCGGTCCTGCTCACGCGCACTGCGCAGTAACGCCCGGATGTCCTCCAGCCAGGGGTGATCGGCGTCGTCGAGTGAGCTCATCCGCCCGCCGAGCACCAGCACCGCGTCGTCGCCGGCGAGCTGAGCGGGAACCGGTTCCCCGGCGTACGGCCGGACCGTGCGGATCTGCACACCATCCTCGCGCAGCCAGCCGTCGAACTCGTCGATGCCGCCCACCTCGTCGGGCTGGATCACCAGCAGGCGAGCCGGTCCATGTTCTGCGCGACTGGTCACCCTAGGTTCATACCCGAGCGCGACCGCCGATCGTAAATCGAAATGCGCTGCTGCGCTGGCGTTTTGCCAAGAATATGCCGTGTGCACAACGGCGCGCCCACTTGTATGCAGGGTGCACATTCACCGCGCCGCAAACCGTGGTTAGCGTCACGTGGCCGACATCACCTCAGCCCATCGTCGGCTACGTCGGAAGGCCCACCACTTCATGACCCAGTTAACCCAGGCGTCGCGGACATCGACGCAGCTGCTGCGCAGTTCGATCAACTTCCTGCACATCGTGCTCATGGTGACCGCGGCGGCGGCACCCCTGGTCGTGGCGTCGACCTACATCCCGCTGTCCATCGGCGGCGGCGCAGGCCTGGCGACCCCGCTCACCTACGCCGCCACCACCGTGATCCTGCTGATCTTCGCGGTCGGTTTCGCGCAGATGGCCAAGCGGATCACCTCCGCGGGCGCGTTCTACACGTTCACCGCCCAGGGCCTGGGCAGGCCGATGGGGCTGGCTGTGGGCCTGACCATCCTGGCCGGCTACAGCATGATCTCCGCGGCGATCAGCGGCGGCTTCGGCTACTTCACCTCGGCCATGCTGGAGAACTACCTCGGCATCAACCTGCCCTGGTACTGGTGCAGCATCCTGGCGCTGGCCGTGATGTTCGTGATCTCGTACTTCCGGGTGACCCTGACCGCGCAGGTGCTGTCGGTGCTGCTGGTGGCCGAGGTTCTGGTCGTGTTCATCGTCTCGGCGCTGACGATCGGCAAAGGCGGCGCCGAGGGGCAGATGCCCGCGGCGTTCAACCCCGCGGAATGGGGCGCGGCCCCGGCCCTCGGCATCGGCTTCTTCCTGGCGTTCTGGTCGTGGATCGGCTTCGAGACCACCGCCATCTACGGCGAGGAGACCAAGGACCCCAAGGAGAGCGTCCCGCGGGCCACCTACATCGCGGTGATCACCCTGGGTGTCTTCTACACCTTCGCCGCCTACGCCGGCGTCGTGGGCTTCGGCAGCCAGGCCCCCGAGCAGGCCAACGCACTGATCGGCGACTACTACTTCGTGCTCGCCGACATGTACACCTGGCACGTGGTGCGGGTCGCGATGGACTTCCTGGTCATCTCCGGCTTCTTCGCGTGCGCCTTCGCATTCCACAACAACGCCGCCCGCTACCTGTTCTCGCTCGGCCGCGACCGGATCCTGCCCCCGGTGCTCGGGCGCACCCATCCGGTGCACAAGTCGCCCTACATCGCGGCCGGCGTCCAGGCGGCCATCGCGATCGTGACGGTGGCCCTGTTCGCGCTGGGCGGCGCGGACCCGCTGCTGCACCTGGGCACCTGGCTGCCGATCTTCTGCACGCTGGCGGTCATGGTGGTTCAGTTGCTGGTGTCGCTCGCGGTGATCGGGTACTTCAACCGCGTTGGCCGCGACAGCACCGGTGACTTCTGGAAGACGCTGATCGCGCCGATGCTCGGCGCGGTCGCGCAGGCGCTGATCGTGGTGTTGCTCATCGACAACCTCACCTTCCTCGCCGGCGCGGACAGCCTCGTCGTCAAGCTGATCCCGCTCTATGTGGCGGTCATCGCCGTCGGCGGCTTCTGCTACGCGCTGTACCTGAAGCGCTCGGCGCCGGACCGCTTCCTGGCGATCGGTCAGCTGCACGACGACGAACTCGCCGAGGCCTTCGGCGAGAACTGAAGCCAACACCCCACCCCCGAGCGGCGGGGCGCACCAACGGCGGTGCGCCCCGCCGTGTTTTACAGAACCTGAGCGTCAGCCGACCACGTGCTCGCCGAGCGGGCGCGGCTTCGACAGCGGAGCGCCCTCGGCCACCGACAGCCGCGCGGCCAGTGCGAACAGCGTCCAGTCCTCGGCGTCGTCGATGGAGCGGCCGGTCAGCTCAGCGATCCGGCTCAGCCTCTGCCGCAGAGTGTTTCGATGGATATACAGCGCGGCTGCGGTCTCGTTGATCGAGCACCGGTGCGCCAGGTAGACGTCGAGGGTGTTGGCCAGCGAGGTGCCGTGCCGGATGTCGTAGCGGACCAGTTCGGCGAACCGCGCCAGCGAGTCGCGCAGATCACCGCCCGCGGCGACGGCCACCTTCGGCAGCGTCCGCAGATGCGCGACGTCGTCGTGATGGATCACCGACTCGTCGAGCAGTTCGGCCCACAGCGCGGCGGTCTCCGCCTCCTCCAGCGAGATCAGCAGCCCGGCAACCTCATTCGCGGGGGCACCGACCCCGGCGGTGACGATCACCCCGGCCTCGGCACGTAGCGCCCGGAACGCGGTGTGCAGGGCCTGTTCGAACCTGCGCCACTGGTCGCCGTCGTGTCGGACCAGGATCGACACCGACGGCGCCGACGGCACCAGCACCACGCCGTCGAACGGTGCGCTGAGGTCCTCGAGCGTTCCGACCATCCGGGCGAAGCTGGCCGGCGACACCAGGTTCGAGGACCGCACGCGGACGAACACGGTGTGCGTCAGGTCGCGCCGCCAGCCGAGGTCGTACAGCAGGCGTTCGGCCTCGCGGGCGTTGGCCGCGTTGGCCAGCCGCGCGGCGAGCGGGATCGCACCGGAGAGGTTGCCGAAAGAGGCGACCAGGGTCGCGATCTGGGCGCTCAGCGCTTCCACGAGGCTGGCGTCGCTCGACGAGAACGGCCGGTCGCGGTAGCAGGTGATCGCTCCGAGCGGGAACAGATGGCCGAACGACACCAGCAGCTTGTCCTGGCCCGGCCCGAGCCGTTGGGCCAGCTCGGCCAGGTCCACCCGGGTGCGCACGGATCCGGCCGCGACGACGACGCTGGTCCCGACGTCGGACGACAGCGCCACACCGGGCCGCACCGGGGCGTAGTTGCCCGCCCGGTCGGACACCTCGATGGTGCACAAGGTCGCATCGACCTGGTCGCGAATCGCCACCGCCAGCACGTCCAGGCAGCGTTGCAGCGAACTCGTAACCTCCGGCGGCAGGCTCTGCAGGAACCGGGCCGCCGCGGACTGGCGGCGCAGATCCTCGACCATGCGGGCCTGCACCAGACCGCTGGCCAGTAGCCCGCCCACCTCGGTGGCCAGGTCCACGTCGTGTTGCTCGAAGGCGTGCGGTTCGGTCGACCAGAGACTGAAGACGCCCAGCAGTTCCCCGCCGGCCACCACGATCGGCACCGCCACCATCGAGCGGAAACTGTCCTCGTCGAGGTCCGGGAACGACACGAACCGGGGGTCCTGCTGGATGTCGTCATGGATGACCACGGTCTGCCGCATCAGCGCCGACCAGCCGGTGATGCCCTCCCCGAGGCGCAGCTGCGCCTGGTTGACATAGGCCGCCTGCCTGCCCCGGGTGGCCACCCGCATGACCAGGCGGTCCAGCGCGTCGTCCCACAGGTAGACGAATGTGCCGCCGGCCCCGCTGGCCCGCATCACCAGGTCGACGGCGCGCTGGGCGAACGCCAGCGGGTCGCGCCCCTGGGCGAGCAGGCGGTTGAGTTCGGCCAGCGTCTGGGCCCGGCGCTCGGCGGCGATCAGACGCCGCGTCATCTGGTCGAGCTGATCCCGAAGCGGCGCGTGCCTGGCGGAGCTGGGGTCCACGTCACCTCCGCCGGGCCTCGTCACCATGGTTGCCTACGGTAAACCAGCACCGTCAGGGGTTTGCGGGCGAGACCTCGGTCACCACGATCGCGCGCTCGGGGCAGTTGGCGACCGCGGTCTTCACCTCCGCGGTCAGCTCGTCGACGTCGGCCTTGTCGGCCACGACGAAGGCATATCCCTCGTCGTCGAAATCGAAGGTTTCCGGGGCGAACGCCAGACACCGCGCGTGGCCCTGACAGCGACTCGAGTCAACGGACAAGTGGTACATCGGATCACCCTCCAATCCGCAGGGTCAGGGGGCCGACGCCGTGCCAGGGCTCGTTGGGGTTCGCCAGCGAGAACCGCGGCACCCGGGCCAGGAACTCCTCCAGCGAGACGATCATCTCGCGCCGTCCGAGGTTGGATCCCAGGCAGCGGTGGATACCGGCGCCGAACGCCAGGTGGCGGTTGTCCACCCGGTCGATCTTGATCTTGTTGGGCTCGTCGTAGACCTCCGGGTCCCGGTTGCCCGCGCCGAACACCAGGACCACCCGCTCGCCGGCCTTGATCTGCTGACCGGACACCTCGGTGTCGGCCTTGCAGGTGCGGGCCATCGCCTGCACCGGTGACAAGGTGCGCAGAAACTCCTCGGCCGCAAGGGGAATCAGATCCGGGTTGTCGCGCAACCGCTGCTGGTCGCCGTGGTGCTGGGCCAGGTACCACAAGCTGGCCCGGATCGCCCACGCCGTGGTGTCCAGCCCGCCGAGGAACAGCAGGTAGCAGTAGGACTGCAACTCCTCGTGGGTGAGCTTGCGGCCGTCGCGGTCAGCGTTGATGAGTCGGCCGACGATGTCGTCGGTGCTGGGATCATCCGCGCGTTCCTTGAGCAGCACGTCGAAGTAGTCCATCAGGTCCCGGCCTGCACGGCGGGCGCGCTCGGGATCGACTGTTCGCTCGTAGATGATGTCGTCGACCCACTGGTCGAACTTCGGCCAGTCCTTCTCCGGGAAGCCGGCCAGCCGGCTGAAGATGATCGTCGGCATCGGGCGCGCGAACGTCGACGAGACGTCGACCACCTCGTGGGCGGCTACCTCATCGGCCAGTTCCGCTGCAGTGCGGCGCATTCCGTCTTCGAGCTTGCCGATCGCCTTGGGCGTGAACGCCGGCAGCAGCAGCTTGCGGTAGAAGGTGTGGTCCGGCGGATCGATGTCGATCGGGATCATCGGCACGTCGGTTCCGAACTCGGGCAGCAGCATCGACGGAGCCACCGAGTAGGTCTGCGGGTCCTGTTCGGCGGCGAAGATGTCCTCGCTTTTGGTGATGAACCAGAACCCGCCGTACTTGTTGCTGCGGCCGACGGGGCACCTCTGCAGCAGCGTCTCGTAGGTGTCGAAGATGGTGTCGAGCGCCTTGCCGTGGAAGTCGAACTCCACTTCCGGTACTGAGTTCTCCGTCATCTCAATCTCCTTACGCCGCCGACCTGACAGTCGCGGCACGCTTGACGAACTGTTCGAACAGGGCGCGGTGCGCGCTGCCGGCGGGCATGTGCTCGGGATGCCACTGCACCGCAACGACGTTCGCGTTGCTGTCCTCGACCGCCTCGATGACGTCGCCGCACCGCCCGGTGACGGTCAGCCCGGAGCCGAGCACACCGATGGCCTGGTGGTGATAGCTGTTCACCTCGAGGGTGTCGCCACCGGCACAGGCCTCCGAGAGCCTGCTGCCCGCGGCGACCCCCACCCTGTGGTCAGGCTGGCCTTTCGGGCGTTCCTGCCAGTGCCCGGGCACCTCCTGGATCAGCGAGCCGCCGCGCAGCACGTTGATCAGCTGCATACCGCGGCAGATCGCCAGGATCGGCAGTCCCAGGTCCACCGCCTGCGTGTAGAGCGCGGCCTCGAACGTGTCGCGGTCCCGGCGGATGCCGTAGACCTTGGGGTGGGGCGTCTCGCCGTAGAGCACAGGGTCGATGTCGCCGCCGCCGGTCAGCACCAGGCCGTCCATCCGCTCCAGGAGGCCGGCCTGCGGATCGTCGACGACGGGCAGGATCACCGGTTGACCGCCGGCGGCGTAGACCGCGTCGGTGTAGGCGGCGGTCAGCTTGGTGCAGTCGATCTCACCGAACGCCGTCGGCATGACTTCGCGCGGGGCGGACACCGCGATGAGCGGGCGCATCGTCAGTAAACCGTCCACCCACCGTCGACGAACAGGGTGGTGCCGGTGATCCAGCTGGCCTGTTCGCTGCCCAGGAAGCAGACCGCGTTCGCGACGTCCTCGGGTTGACCAACCCGGCCCATCGGGGTTCGTTCCAGCAGCCAGTTCTTCACCTCTTGATTACCGAGAACCGCACTGGTGAAGGGAGTTTCGATGAACCCGGGCGCCACCGCGTTGACCCGTACCCGGTCGCGTGCGCATTCCACGGCCAGCGCGCGGGTCAGCTGCAGCAGCGCGCCCTTGGAGGCGTTGTAGTGCACCTGGGGGTGCCCGCTGCTGGAGATCACGATGTGCGCCTCGACCGAGGTGATGTTGACGATCGCGGCGGTGGCCTGCTCACCGCGGGCCTTGGCGCCCTCGCGCAGCAGTCCGATGACGGCCTGGCTCATCAGGAACGGGCCCGTCGAGTTGACGGCGAACACCTGATTCCACTCGTCGAGCGGGAGCTCGTCGAAGTTGCTGGAACGCACGATGCCTGCGTTGTTCACCAACAGATCCAGCCGGCCGTAGCGATCCTCGATCTTTGCCGCAACCGCGCGAACCGACTCCTCGTCGGCAACATTCCCCTCGATCGCGTATGCCTTCTCATATCGAGAAGTCAACGGCTGCAACGAATCCGGGGCGATATCAATGATCGCCACCTCTGCACCGCGGTCCAGCAGACCCTCGGCAATGGCTTGACCATTCCCCGAGCCCGCCCCGGTGACGGCAGCAACGAACCCCTCGTATGACGGCATGGATTACTCCTGATGTTTGCTATAAGTGTGAAAAATGAAGCCGCAGGTGCGGTTTAGATGTGTTCGAGGTAGCGGGCCAGCTCCCATTCGGTGACCGCCGCGGCGAACTGTCTGATCTCCCAGCGCCGGGTCTGGGCGAAGTGGTCGACGAACCGCTCGCCGAAGAACTTGCGCGCGAAGATGCTCGCGCCGAACTTGTCGACCGCCTCGGGCAGCGACCCGGGCAGCGGGGCGGCCTCGCTGGCGGGCAGTTCGTACGCGTTGCCCTCGACGGCCGGCGGCGGGGTCAGCCCGCGTTCGATGCCGTCGAGACCGGACGCCAGATTCGCGGCGATCACCAGGTAGGGGTTGGCGTCGGCGCCGCCGATGCGGTTCTCCACCCGCGCACCGGCCCCGGTACTCGGGATGGAGCGGATCGCCACGGTGCGGTTGTCCACGCCCCAGGTGGAGCTGGAACCGGCCCACTGGCCGCCGTCGGTGCGCTTGTAGGAGTTGATCGTGGGCAGGTAGATCGCGGTCAGTTCGGCGGCGTGCTCGACGAGCCCGGCCAGGTACTGGGCGCCCACCTCGCTGAGCTGCCCGGGCTGGGCGGCGTTGGCGAAGGCCGGGTTGCCGTCGAGGTCGAGCAGGCTCTGATGCAGATGACCGGACGAGCCCGCCCAGTCGGGGTTCACCTTGGCGATGAACGACGCCGTGTACCCCTCGCGGGCGGCCAGTTCCTTGATCGTGTGCTTGAGCAGCATCGCGTTGTCGGCGGCCGCGAGCGCGTCGGCGTAGTGGATGTTGACCTCGAACTGGCCCGGCCCGTGCTCGCTGTTGCTGGCCTCGATGTAGACGCCGTAGTCGGCGAGCCGGCGGCGAACCTCACCGATGATGAAGTCGGTGCCGGCGTCGCGGTAGACGCTGTAGGTGTGGTTGCCGTCGCTGATCGGTTCCAGATCGCGCCAGCCCCGCCGGGCGAGCTCGTTGGGGGTGCCACGGAACAGGTAGAACTCGAACTCGTAGGCGGCGATCGGGCGGTAGCCCAGGCCCTCGGCCCGCTCAACCATCGCGCGCAGCAGCCCGCGCGGCGAGATGTCCAGCGGCCGGCCGTCGCGCTCGTAGATGTCGCAGATCACCGAGGCCACACCGGGCTCCCACGGCACCGCACGCAGCGTGGTGGGGTCGGGGCGCAGGTTCACGTCGGGATACCCGGTGTGCCACCCCGTGTAGGACAGCCCGTCGATCAGCTGATCCTGCATGTCCCATCCGAACAGGATGTTGCAGATGTTGGTGCCGGAGTCGTGAACGCTGTTGAGGAAGTAGTCACGCGATACCCGTTTGCCACGCCACAGCCCGTCGAGATCGACCGCGCCGATCTTGAACGTGTGGATGTCGTGCTGCGCGGCGAACTCCTCAAGCCTCTGCTTCCACGCTGTCTGCACTGGTGCTGGCCTCGATTCGTCGATCCGTAGTGGGCTGGGGTGCACCGAACTGTAGTGGTCCTGGACAGCCACCGTCTGTGTGCACCGTGCACATGGATGGCCGGGCGGCAGTGCGCCGCGCACGTTGATGCCGCCCGCGCGGGATCCAACGATGTGTGGACAGCTCACGACCGCAATTCGGCGGCGACCTGCCCGCGAGCGCGCACCCACCCCACCACTTCGAGGAACTGCTATGTCTGCTGTGAACACCGTGATCAACCCGGCCACCGAGGAGATCATCACCGAGTACCCGCTCGCCGACGCCGCCGCGGCCGCGCGGGCGATCGCCCGCGCGGTGCAGGCTCAGCGCGAGTGGGTCAGGCTCCCGATGGCCACGCGCCGCGACGGCCTGCTGGCCATCGCCGACACCGTCTCGGCGCACCTCGAGGAACTGGCCGGGCTGGAGTCCGCCGACGTCGGCAAGCCGATCACCGACGCCCGCGCCGAGATCGGTGGGGTTGCCGAGTGTTTCCGCTACTACGCGGGCGTCATCGACAAGATCCTCGGCGACACGATTCCCGTCGAGGGCGGCGTCGACTTCACGTTCCGTGAGCCGCTCGGCGTGGTCGCGGTGATCGCGCCGTGGAACTTCCCTCTTCCCATCGCCTCCTGGAACATCGCCCCGGCGCTGGCGGCGGGCAACTCGGTGGTGGTCAAGCCGGCCGATCTCACACCGCTGTCGACGCGACGGTTCGGTGAGCTGGTCGCCGGGCTCGACCTGCCCGAAGGTCTGGTGCAGGTGGTGTCGGGTCCGGGCCGCACCGTGGGCGCGGTGTTCACCACCCACCCGTCGGTGGCCAAGGTCAGCTTCACCGGCTCCACCGAGACGGGACAGACGATCATGCGTGCGGCCGCCGGCACCATGAAGCGCTTCACGCTCGAGCTCGGCGGGAAGTCGGCCAGCGTCGTGTTCGCCGACGCCGAGCTGGACCGCGCGATCGCCGAGGCGCCGCTGGCGGTGTTCGGCAACACCGGTCAGGACTGCTGTGCGCGCAGCCGAATACTGGTGGAGCGCAGCGTTTTCGCCGACTTTGTCGACGGGTTCATCGCTGGCACAAGGGCGTTACGGATCGGTGATCCTAAGGACGAGTGCACGGCGCTGGGCCCGCTGGTGTCGGCCGAGCACCGCAGCCAGGTCACCGGATTCCTCACCTCCGACGTCGATGCCGTGGTGGCCGGCGAGATCCCGGACGGTCCGGGTTTCTGGATGGCGCCGCGCGTCGTGATCGACCCGGATCCCAAGTCGCGCATCGTCACCGAGGAGATCTTCGGCCCGATCGCGGCGATCCTGCCCTTCGACGACGAGGAGCAGGCCGTCGCGCTGGCCAACGACACCGTGTACGGCCTGAGCGGTTCGATCTGGACCCGCGACATCGGCCGGGCGCTGCGGGTGGCCCGCCGCATCGAGACCGGCACGCTGTCGGTTAACTCGAACTCGTCGGTGCGGATCCAGACCCCGTTCGGCGGCTTCAAGCAGTCCGGGATGGGCCGGGAACTCGGGTTGGCCGCGATCGAGGGCTACACCGAGCTGAAGAACGTCTTCGTCCGCACGGCGGTCTAGGCATGACGCGTACCCGCGCCCGTGCCGCGGTGCTCGAGGCGCCAGGAGAACTGCTGCGGATCCGGGAGGTCCTCGTCGACGCCCCGGCCAAAACCGAGGTCCTGGTCCGCACCCAGCATGCCGGGCTGTGCCAGAGTGACCGGCACTACGTCACCGGCGCGCTGAGCATCGGCACCCCCGCGGTCCTCGGCCACGAGGTGGCCGGCGTGGTCGAACGAGTCGGCGCCGCGGTGAGCCGGCTGCGCCCCGGCGACCGTGTGGTCCCCACCATCACCCCCTCCTGCGGCGCGTGCGCACCGTGTGTTTCGGGACGGCCCACCCAGTGCGCGCGGGTCACCGAACTGCGCGTCCGTCCGCGCCCCCGGATGGTCGCCACGGACGGCTCGCCGGTCGAAACCCTCGGCGGCATAGGAGGATTCGCTGAGTACTTCCTGGTCGACCAGAACGCGCTGGCAGTCGTCGGCCCTGGCGTTCCGCCGCGGGTCGCCTGCCTGCTCGGCTGCTGTGTGACCACCGGGGTCGGCGCGGTGCTGCACGGTGCCCGGGTGGGGCCACAGGACACCGTCGCGGTCATCGGCTGCGGTGGCGTCGGTATCGCCGCCGTCCAGGGCGCCCGGCTGGCCGGGGCCCGCCGCATCATCGCCGTCGACCGGATGGAATCGAAACGTCGTCTGGCACAACGATTCGGGGCCACCGACACAGTGCTCGCGGGATCCGACACCGCGGCCACGGTTGCCGAGGTACACCGCATCGTGCCCGGCGGCGTCACCCACGCGTTCGAAGCCGTTGGGCATCCCACGACCGCGGAACTGGCGTTCGCGGTCCTCGCCCCCGCCGGAACCGCGACGATCCTCGGCCTGATGCCCGAGGGATCGGTCCTGACGATCCCCGCAGACGACCTGATCTACGGCGACCGCCGGCTGCAGGGTGCCTACATGGGCGCCAACCGCTTCCTGGCCGACATCGACGCCTTCTGCGACCACTACAGCGCGGGCCGGCTCGACCTCGACGCGATGGTCACCGACGAGGTCGGCCTCACCGAGATCAACGACGGCTTCGACGCCATGGCCCACGACAACACCGTGCGCATCGTCGTGGACTTCGACCGCGAGCCCTGACCCGACCCGATCCACAAGGACTGCCAATGACCAGTGCCCGCACCGCGATCGCCCAGACCGACCTCATCGACGGCCGGTGGCGAACCCCGTCGATCGAACTGCCCGCCGCCGTTGCCGACCCGAACACCGGCAGGGTCCGCCAGCTGCAACGGGTGACCACCGCCGACGACGTCGAACGCGCCATCGCGGCCGCGACCGCCCTGCACCTCGCCGGCACCTGGGACGAGTCACCTGTGGCGGAGCGGATCCGGCTGCTGGACGCGTTCGCCGACGGGCTGGCCGGACGCCTGGACGAGATCGCCTACGAGGACGCGATGGCCACCGGCAACCCGTTGCGGGTGACCACGCAGATGGCGTCATACCTGCCGCCGCGGGTGCGCTCGTCGCGTGACCAGCTGATGCAGATCGGAGCCGCCCACCCGCTGGACGCCGACCGTCGCGACGTGCGGGTGCTGCACCGCGCGCTGGGGCCCGCCGTGGTGATCGCCCCATGGAACGCACCGACGTTCGTCGCGGTGGCGAAGGTGTCCAGCGCACTGGCCGCCGGCTGCCCGGTGATCCTCAAACCGTCCGAATGGGCGCCCGCGGGCTGCCAGATCATCGCCGAGGTGCTGCACGCGGCGGTCACCGACCTGGGGTTGCCCCCGGCACTGTTCCAGCTGGTGCACGGTGCCGCGGAGGTCGGTTCCCAGCTGGTCTCCGACGCGCGGGTGCGCGCGATCTGCTTCACCGGCGGCGGGGCGGCGGGCTTCGCGGTCGCCACCGCCGCCGCACCGCACTTCACCGCGCTGCAACTGGAGCTCGGCGGGCACAATCCCGCGGTGGTGCTGCCCGACGCGGACGTCGCAGCCACCGCCACCGCACTGGCCGCGGGCATGACCAAGCTCAACGGGCAGTGGTGCGAGGCGCCCGGCAAGATCCTGGTCCCGCGCGCCGGCCACGACGACCTGGTGGACGCCATGCGCGAACGCCTGTGCGCACTCACCGTCGGCCACTGCCTCGACGAGGACACCGACGTCGGCCCGCTGGCCTACGCGGCGCATCGGGACCGCCTGCGGCGCGGCGTCGCCGAACTCGTCGCCCACGGCGGCGAGACGCTCACCACGGCGGCCCTGCCGGATCTCGCCGGCTGGTTCATGTCGCCGACTCTGGTCGTCGGCACTGCACCCCACCATTCGACGCGGGAGCTGTTCGGGCCCGTCGTGTCGGTGCACGCCGTCGACTCCGTCGAGGAGGCGGTCGCTGCCGCCCGCGGCCCGCAGACCGGGCTGGCCGGCTTCGTCTTCGGCACCGACCTCGACGCCGCGATGCGGGTCGCCGCACGCATCCCCGCCGGCGAGGTGCGCGTCAACGGATGCAATCTCGCCGATCTCGCCGACGGCAGCGAGCAGACGTTCTGGGGCAACTCCGGTGTCGGCGGGCACGGTCCCACCGACATGGTGCGGTTCTTCCAGGGCAGGCGCACCATCGGCGTCGACGACCCCGGCCTGCCGATCTGAGACCGATGTCGAGCGCTTCTCATCGTGGCGGCCGGCCGCAGCCACCGCAGTCCGACGCGGATGTCATCTGGGCGCTGGCGGACTCGGTGTCCGACTGTCTGCTGCGCGGCGAGCGTGCACTGCTGTACGCCGACGTCACGGCCCGCGAGTATCTGACCGCCGCCGAGCGGCTGCTGCGGGCGGCGGTGGCGGCGTCGCGCCCGCTGCCGCCCCCGACCCTGATGCTGGTCTCCGACTGGCTCGAGCGCTACCGTGGCGCACCCGAACATTCGTGGGTGCTGCGCCAACTGTTGCTCGCCCGCCGGGTCTCCGAGACCGCCGCCCTGGGCCGGCCCGATCTCAGAACAGGATGAGCTGGCCGTCGGCGGTGGCGGTGTCGACGAACTCCTCGACGCCGATGCCGCCGACGACACCGTCGATCCGGCTCAGGAAGTCCTCATCGCTGACCAGCGGCACCCCGAGGTCGCGCGCCTGATATCCCTTGCCCTGCTCGGGGTTCGGGTCGTTGCAGATCACCAGCGAGGTCTCCGGGTCGACGGCGTCGGTGTAGGCCAGTCCGGCGTGCAGTATCCGCTCGATGAGCTCCTCGTGGGTGCGCTTGACCTCCGACGACAGCGCGACCCGCATGCCCTGCACCAGCGGCCGGTCGGGTAGGAAGCGGCCCGGGTTCTGGTAGGGGCACGGCATCCGCGCGGCCACCGCCTTGAGCGGGCGCAGCTCGTCGTGGGTGACCGAGCCGTTGGGCCAGGTGCGCCGCGTCACCGGGTGCACCGGCAGCCACACCTTGCGCTCCCGCGCCCGCAACAGCACCGGTTTGAGGATCTGCGCCAGCACCAGCGCGTCGTCCAGCGCGTCGTGCGGTTTCATCTGGTCGATGCCCCAGTGCCGGGCCAGCGTCTCCAGCCGCAGGTTCTCGGTGCCCAGGTCGAGCCGGCGGGCCAGTTCGACCGTGCACATCACCGTGTCGGTGGGCAGCTCACGGCCCACCATCTCGGCCTCGGCGGCCAAAAACGAGTAGTCGAAACCGACGTTGTGCGCCACCAGCGTGCGCCCGGCGAGCAGGTCGATCAGGTGGTCGACGATGTCGGCGAACGTGGGCTGGCCCTCCAGCATCTCGGCGGTGAGCCCGTGCACGTGGGTGGGACCGGGGTCGACACCCGGGTTGAGCAGGCTGTAGAGGCTCTGCTCGACGTTGCCGTCGTCCCCCAGGGCCAGCGCGGCGATGCTGACGATGCGCGCCTGCCCCGGACGGAAGCCCGACGTCTCGACGTCGACCACCGCCCAGCCCGACCCGGTGACATCCGCCGGGCGGCCCCAGGGGCTCGTTTGGCTCACCACATCAGAATCCCACGGTGGTGTGACAAAGCCGGTACCTCACCGAATCGACCGCCCGCGTGTCGGCTACCTAAACTGCCTGGGTGGTCACCACTCGCGGACGGGTCGCCCTGGCAGCCGGCTCCGCGGCGCGCTGGGCGTCGCGGGTCACCGGTCGCGGCGCGGGCGCGATGATCGGCGGGCTGGTCGCGCTGACCCTGGACAAGTCGCTGTTGCGCCAGCTCGGCGCGGGTCGGCGCACCGCGATCGTCACCGGCACCAACGGCAAGTCCACCACCACCCGCATGCTGGCCGCCGCGCTGCGCACCGTCGCGCCGGTCGCCACCAACGACACCGGCGCCAACATGGACGCCGGCCTGGTCGCCGCGCTGGCCGCGGGCCGCGACGCCCCGCTGGCGGCGCTGGAGGTCGACGAGATGCACGTGCCGCACGTCTCCGACGCCGTCGACCCGCAGGTGCTCGTGCTGCTCAACCTCTCGCGTGACCAGCTCGACCGGGTGGGCGAGATCAACCACATCGAACGCACGCTGCGCGCCGGGCTGGCCCGGCACCCCTCGGCGGTGGTGATCGCCAACTGCGACGACGTGCTGATGACCTCCGCCGCCTACGACTGCCCGCACGTGGTGTGGGTGGCCGCAGGCGGCAGCTGGTCCAACGACTCGGTGAGCTGCCCGCGGTCCGGGGAGATCATCGTGCGCGACGGCGCCGACTGGCGTTCCACCGGAACCGATTTCAAGCGGCCCAGCCCACAGTGGTGGTTCGACGAGACGAACATCTACGGGCCAGACGGACTGTCGCTGCCGATGACCCTGAAACTGCCGGGCGCGGTGAACCGCGGCAACGCCACCCAGGCCGTCGCCGCCGCGGTGACGATGGGCGCCGACCCGGCCGCCGCGGTGGCCGCGGTGGAGGCCGTCGACGAGGTGGCAGGCCGCTACCGCACCGTGCGGGTCGGGGCGCACACCGTGCGGATCCTGCTGGCCAAGAACCCCGCCGGCTGGCAGGAGGCTCTGTCGATGGTCGACAAACACGGTGCGGGCGTGGTGATCTCGGTCAACGGCCAGGTGCCCGACGGCGAGGACCTGTCGTGGCTGTGGGATGTGCGGTTCGAACACTTCGAGGACACCCAGGTGGTGGCCGCCGGTGAGCGCGGCACCGACCTGGCGGTGCGCCTGGGCTACGCGGGTGTGGAGCACACGCTGGTGCACGACACCCTCGCCGCGATCGCGTCGTGTCCGCCCGGCCACGTCGAGGTGATCGCGAACTACACCGCGTTCCTGCAGTTGAACCGGGCGCTGGAGCGCCGGGAACGGGGCCGTCATGGCTGAGTCGACGGTCCGCATCGGGCTGGTACTGCCCGATGTGATGGGCACCTACGGTGACGGCGGCAACTCGGTGGTGCTGCGACAGCGGCTGCGGCTGCGGGGATTCGACGCCGAGATCGTCGAGATCACGCTCGACGACCCGGTGCCCGCCGAACTGGACCTGTACACCCTCGGCGGCGCCGAGGACTACGCACAGCGGTTGGCCACCAAACATCTGCTGCGCTATCCGGGCCTGCAGCAGGCGGTCAGCCGCGGCGCGCCGGTGCTGGCCATCTGCGCGGCGATCCAGGTGCTCGGCCACTGGTACGAGACGTCCGCGGGCGAACGCGTCGAAGGCGTCGGGCTGCTCGACGTCACCACCACCCCGCAGGCCGAACGCACGATCGGCGAGGTGGTCTCCGAACCGCTGCTGCCCGGGCTCACCGAGCGGCTCACCGGATTCGAGAACCACCGCGGCGGAACCACTCTCGGCGCCGACGCGGCTCCGCTGGCGCGGGTGATCAGCGGTGCGGGCAACCGGGCGGGCGACGGGTACGACGGCGCGGTGCAGGGCAGCGTCGTCGCCACCTACCTGCACGGCCCGTGCCTGGCCCGCAACCCGCAGCTGGCCGACTATCTGCTCAGCAAGGTCGTCGGCGAGCTGGCGCCGCTGCAGATGGACGAGGTCGACCTGCTGCGCAAGGAGCGACTGGCCGCACCCCGTCGGGTCTAGCTCACGCCGCGAGCTCGACCAGGCAACCGCGCCGAGCCAGTGCGAGTTCGACCTTCTCCAAACAGTTTTCGACCGGCTCTGACTCCGGAACCCGGATCACGATCCAGCCCAGGCTCTCCAGCATCCGCTGCTCGGCGGCGTCGTACGGGCGCGACGTCAGACCCACCTGATACTCCGGCCACCCGATCTCCAGATACGCCACCGGCCGCGAACCGACCAGCACCGGCACCTGCGTCTGCGGCCGCGGGCATCCGGCGTCGACCAGACACAACCGGGCACGACTCTGCCACGGGGTGGCCGCACCGCCGTCGACGAGCGGAAGCAGTTCGCGCAGTTGCTCATTGCCGACCGCACGCGGGTAGCGCTCCATCAGTTCCCGCACACCGCTCAGCGGAAACGGCCGCGCCCACATCATCGCGTCCAGTCGGACCAGCGCGTCGGCGCGGTCGAGGTGGCGTCCGACGTCGAACGCGGTGCGCGCCCCGGTGGTCACCGGCAGTCCGCCCAGACGCACGACCTCGTCGTCGGCGACGCGTTCCCGCCGTGGCGCCAAACCCGGTTGCGCACAACAGTTCACGTTCGCCACCTCGATCGGCTGGCCGGGTTCCAGCCACGCCGCCCCGTGCAGTGCCGCCGCGGTCACCCCGGCGATCACACCCCTGCGTCGCGTCGCCAACCACGCCGCGCCCGCGCGCTGCCGCAGCGTCAACTCACCCGTCCCGCTCGCGTACACACCGCGAAAAACCCTGCGGTAGGCGGTTTTCAGTTCCCTGGCAGTGACGTACCCCGCTGCGACGGCCTCACCGCCGATGATGACCTCAACCATGCGGCCATCCTGCCCGCGGGCACCGACATCTCACCGATGCCGGCGAGCGGCCTGTGGATAACTCACAGACCCGGGTCTCTCACAGACCGAGGTCGCGCAGGAACTCCGGCTTGTAGGCCTCCAGGAACACGTACTGCGGGGCCGGCGGTGCGACCTCGGGGGCGTCGTCGGGCACCTGCGCGCCGCTGTCGGGATCCACCCACTCCTGCGCCGCGGAATCCCACCGGCTCACCGTGAACCGCGCCTCGATGCGGTCCTCGGCCAGCAGCGCACGCACGGTGCGCTCGGCCTCCTGCGCATCGGCCAGCGAGTGCGTGTACAGCAGGATGCGGTCCCCGTCGCGGGTGACGGTGACCCGCGCACCGAGCCGCTTGCGGGCGTCGTCGTCGACGTCGAGGGTGCGCAGCCGCTCCCAGAACGACAGGTGGTGCTCGGGTGTGCCGAGCTCGACGTCCACCTTGAACTCCTCGGCGCCCTTGATCTCGTCAACCATCCGGCCTCTCCTAAGCCATCGCGCGCCGGCCTGCCAGCGCACGGCCCAGCGTCAGTTCATCGGCGAATTCCAGATCCCCGCCCATCGGCAGGCCCGAGGCGATCCGCGTCACGGTCAGCCCCGGGATGTCGCGCAGCATCCGCACCAGGTACGTCGCGGTGGCCTCCCCCTCGGTGTTCGGGTCGGTCGCGATGATCACCTCGGTGACCTCGACGCCGTCGACCCGCTCCCCGATCCGGTTGAGCAGCTCACGGATCCGCAGCTGATCCGGGCCCACCCCGGACAACGGGTCCAGCGCCCCGCCCAGCACGTGGTAGCGGCCGCGGAACTCGCGGGTGCGTTCGACGGCCTGCACGTCCTTGGGTTCCTCGACGACGCAGACCACCGAGGCGTCCCGGCGCGGGTCGCTGCAGATGCGGCAGCGGTCCTCCTCGGAGACGTTGCCGCACACCTGGCAGAACTTCACCCCGTCGCGCACCCGGTTGAGCACGGCGGTGAGCCGGTCGATGTCCGGGGGCTCGACCGACAGCAGGTGAAAGGCGATCCGCTGCGCGCTCTTCGGCCCGATTCCGGGCAGCTTCCCGAGCTCGTCGATCAGATCCTGAACGGGTCCTTCGAACAATTACATTCCCGGAAGGCCGAGGTTGCCCATGCCGCTGGCCAGCGGCCCGAGCCGGTCGTGAGCGAGGATGGTCACCTGCTTGGCGGCGTCGGCGATGGCGCCGACGATCAGGTCCTGCAGCGTCTCGACGTCGTCGGGGTCGACGACCTTGGGGTCGATCGCCACCGCGGTCACCTCGCCGCTGCCCTTCATGGTGACCTGGACCAGTCCGCCCCCGGCCTGGCCGTGCACCTCGGAGTTGGCCAGCGCCTCCTGCGCCTCCATCAACTGCTGCTGCACCTGCTGAGCCTGGGCGAGCAGTGCCGACATATCGGGTTGGCCTCCGGGTTGCATCACTCGTCCCCTTGCGTAATCGTTGCGGTCCGGTCTCGACTTGGTTTCGCCAGGCCGTTTGGGTCTTCAGCCTAGTCGCGATCACCGTTACGGTGACGCCCGTGCCCGCCCGTCTGCGTGTCGGCCAGCTCCTGGCCGTGAGTCTGCTCGTCGCCGCCTCGACCGTCGTCGGACCCGCGTCCGTCGCCGAGGCCGCCCCGAGCCCCATCGCGGGCAAGATCGTGTTCCTCGACCCCGGCCACAACGGTAAGAACGACGCCTCGATCAGCCGCCAGGTACCCACCGGCCGCGGCGGCACCAAGGACTGCCAGGCCAGCGGCACCGCCACCGACGACGGCTACCCCGAGCACACCTTCGCCTGGGACACCACGCTGCGGATCCGCCGGGCGCTGCACAACCTGGGGGTGCGCACCGCGATGTCGCGCGGCAACGACGACGGCGTGGGCCCGTGTGTGGACGAGCGCGCCGCGATCGCCAACTCGCTGCAGCCGCACGCGATCGTGTCCATCCACGCCGACGGCGGACCACCGACCGGGCGCGGGTTCCACGTGCTGTACTCGTCACCGCCGCTGAACCAGGCGCAGGCCGGGCCGGCGCAACGGCTGGCCGCGATCATGCGTGACCAGCTGCAGGCCTCCGGCTTCGTCCCGTCGACCTACATCGGCACCAACGGGCTCAACCCGCGCTCCGACATCGCCGGGCTCAACCTGGCGCAGTACCCGGCGATCCTCGTCGAGCTGGGCAACATGAAGAACCCGGTGGACTCGGCGCTGATGAAGACCCCGGAGGGCAGGCAGAAGTACGCCGACGCCGTCGTCCGCGGGATCGCGGGGTTCCTGGCTACCTCGTAGCCTTCTCAGCCGGCCGACTCGACGTGCTTCTTGAGGTTGGCCAGCACCTCGTCCTGGATCTTGCTCAGCCCCAGCGGCGCGAACGTCTTCTCGAAGAAGCCCTTGACCCCGCCGGCGCCCTGCCAGGTGGTCTTCAGCGTCACCGTCGAGCTCGTCTCGCCGGCGGGTGCGACGGTCCAGTTGATGATCATCGACGAGTTGGCGTCCTTCTCGATGACCGTGTGCCCCGCCACGTCGACGCTGGCCTTGACGTCGCGCACACGCGACTTCGTCGCCTGCAGCTTCCAGCTGACCACGGTGCCCGCGCCCTGCCCGCCCTCGAGCACCCTGTACTCGCTGTACTGCGGCGACAGAATCTTGGGACGCACGGTCTGGTAGTCCGCGACGGCCGCCAACACGGTCTCCGGCGTCGCGTCGATCAAGACGGTGCTGGACGCGCTGACCTGTCCCATCGGTGCAAGCTCCTCGGTTGAAGGGGGTTGGTGCAGTCGCATTGGCTGCCACCGCGGACTAGCGTATATCCGTGTCTGAACCCCGAACCGACGCACGTGTTGTTCAGGCCGCGGGCGTGCACAAGCTGCTGGAGAGCTACCGCGCGATCCCGCCCGAGGCCACCGTCCGGCTGGCCAAACCCACCTCGAACCTGTTCCGGGCGCGCGCCAAGACCTCGGTCAAGGGTCTCGATGTCTCGGGCCTGACCCATGTGATCTCCGTCGACCCCGACGAGCGCACCGCTGAGGTGGCCGGGATGTGCACCTACGAGGACCTGGTCGCCGCGACGCTGCCGTACGGGCTGTCACCGCTGGTGGTGCCGCAGCTCAAGACCATCACCCTCGGCGGCGCCGTGACGGGTCTGGGCATCGAGTCGGCGTCGTTCCGTAACGGCCTGCCGCACGAGTCGGTGCTGGAGATGGACATCCTCACCGGATCGGGCGAGATCCTCACCGCCTCCCGCGACCAGCACACCGACCTGTTCCGGGCGTTCCCGAACTCCTATGGCACGCTGGGCTATTCGGTGCGGCTGAAGATCGAGTTGGAGACCGTCAAACCGTTCGTCGCGGTCCGTCACCTGCGGTTCCACGACATCGAGGACCTGGTCGCCGAGATGGACCGCATTGTCGAGACCGGCGGCTACGACGGCACCCCGGTCGACTATCTCGACGGTGTGGTGTTCTCGGCCCGCGAGAGCTACCTGACGCTGGGCTTCCAGACCGCCACCCCGGGCCCGGTCAGCGACTACACCGGCCAGCAGATCTACTACCGCTCGATCCAGCACGAGGACGGCGTCAAGGACGACCGGCTGACGATCCACGACTACTTCTGGCGCTGGGACACCGACTGGTTCTGGTGCTCGCGGGCGTTCGGCGTGCAGAACCCGACGATCCGCCGGTTCTGGCCGCGCCGGCTCAAGCGCAGCAGCTTCTACTGGAAGCTGGTCGCCTACGACCGCAAGTTCAACATCGCCGATCGCATCGAGATGCACAACGGCCGCCCGCCCCGCGAGCGCGTCGTGCAGGACATCGAGGTGCCGATCGAGCGGGTCGCCGAGTTTTTGGGCTGGTTCCTCGACAACGTGCCGATCGAGCCGATCTGGCTGTGCCCGTTGCGTCTTCGCGACGACGCCGGCTGGCCGCTGTACCCGATCCGGGCGCAGCACACCTACGTCAACGTGGGGTTCTGGTCCTCGGTGCCGGTGGGGCCCACCGAGGGGCACACGAACCGGCTGATCGAGCGCAAGGTCAGCGAGCTCGACGGGCACAAGTCGCTGTACTCGGACGCGTACTACTCGCGCGACGAGTTCGACCAGCTCTACGGCGGCGAAATCTACAAAACCGTTAAAAAGGCCTACGATCCAGATTCACGACTGCTCGACCTGTACGCGAAGGCGGTGCAGCGCCAGTGAGCGCCTGTCTAACGAACGGAGGGGATCGATGACGGCGATCAAAGAGAACCCGGTCCTGACTTCGGCCAGGAAGCTGTCCCTGGCCGAGATTCTGGAAATCCTTGCCGGGGGCGAACTCCCGGTGCGTTTCACGGCCTACGACGGCAGCTCGGCGGGCCCGGCGGACTCCCCGCTCGGCCTGGAGCTGCTGACCCCGCGCGGCACCACCTATCTGGCCACCGCCCCGGGCGATCTCGGGCTGGCACGCGCCTACATCGCCGGTGACCTGCAGCCGCACGGCGTGCATCCGGGCGATCCGTACGAGCTGCTCAAGGCCCTGTCGGAGAAGATGGAGTTCAAGCGGCCGCCCGCGAAGGTGCTGGCCAACATCGTGCGCTCCATCGGTATCGAGCACCTCAAGCCGATCGCACCGCCGCCGCAGGAGGCGCAGCCGCGCTGGCGCCGGATCGCGGAAGGGTTGCGGCACAGCAAGACTCGCGACGCCGAGGCGATCCACCACCACTACGACGTGTCCAACACGTTCTACGAGTGGGTGCTCGGCCCGTCGATGACCTACACCTGCGCGTGCTACCCGGACGTCGACGCAACCCTGGAGCAGGCGCAGGAGAACAAGTACCGCCTGGTGTTCGAGAAGCTGCGCCTGAAGCCGGGCGACCGGCTGCTCGACGTGGGCTGCGGCTGGGGCGGCATGGTGCGCTACGCCGCCCAGCACGGGGTCAAGGCCATCGGCGTCACGCTGTCTCGGGAGCAGGCGACGTGGGCGCAGAAGGCGATCGCCGAGCAGGGGCTCAGTGATCTGGCCGAGGTCCGCCACGGCGACTACCGCGACATTCGCGAGTCCGGGTTCGACGCGGTGTCCTCGATCGGGCTGACCGAGCACATCGGCGTGGCCAACTACCCGTCGTACTTCCGGTTCCTGCAGTCCAAGCTGCGTGTCGGCGGGCTGCTGCTCAACCACTGCATCACCCGGCCGGACAACAAGTCGCAGGCCAGCGCGGGCGGGTTCATCGACCGCTACGTGTTCCCCGACGGGGAGCTCACCGGGTCCGGCCGCATCATCGCCGCGGCCCAGGACGTCGGCCTCGAGGTGGTGCACGAGGAGAACCTGCGCCAGCACTACGCGATGACGCTGCGCGACTGGTGCCGCAACCTCGTCGAGCACTGGGACGAGGCGGTCGCCGAGGTCGGCCTGGAACGCGCCAAGATCTGGGGCCTGTACATGGCCGGCTCCCGGCTCGGCTTCGAGACGAACATCGTGCAGCTGCACCAGGTGCTGGCGGTCAAGCTGGACCGCAGGGGCGGCGACGGCGGGCTGCCGTTGCGCCCGTGGTGGACGCCCTAGCGGCGGTCAGCCGCGGTCGATCGGCCGCGCGCCGAGCTCGTTCTGCAGCAGCTCCAGCGCGACCTCCTCGGGGTCGCGCCGGGGCGCCTGCTCGGTGTCGTTGCTCGCCTCGGCGAGCATCTCCTCCTCCTCGTCGCGCTCCGGCGGGGGCGGCGCCTCGGCGGGCGCCGGTTCGGCGACCGCGGGCGGCGGCGCCTCGGTGCCGGGCTCGCAGCGGATCTTCCAGTTCACCCCGAGGGCGTCCTTGAGCGCTTCGCGGATGACGTCGGCGTTGCGCTGGTCGTTGAGCCGCTTGGCCAGCGGCGCGGAGTCGTGGGTGAGCAGCAGCGTGTCGCCCTCCAGAGCGCGCACGATCGCACCCGACAGCATCACCTCGGTGGTGCGGCTGCGCTCGCGGACCTTCTCACGCACCGTCGTCCACATGCTGCGCACCGCGGCGACGTTCGGCTCCCCGGTGCCCGCGGGCGGGGCCTGCACGGCCGGGTCCGACGGCTGACGCACCGGCGGCGGGGACGCGGGGGCGGGTTCGGGGCGCGCGGGCTCGGGCGCCGGGCGCTCGGGCGCCGGGCGCTCCACCCGCGGCTCCGGGCGGGCCGGCGCGGTCGGTTCGGGCCGTGGCGGCTCCGGGCGTGATGGCGGCGTCGGCTCCGGGCGCGGCGCGGCCTGGGCCGCAGGCTGGGCGGCCTGAGGCGCCGGCTGGGCCGGCGGTGCCGCCTGCTCCTGCGGCGGGGCCGCCTGGGTCTGGCTGCGGCGCGCGTACTGCTTGACCGGGGCGGGTGGCGCCGACGCGGCGGCCTCACCCGCCGGGATCGACATGTCCAGCCGCTTCTCGATGCGCTCGATGCGCTGCAGCAGCGCCGACTCGGTGTCGTGCGCCGACGGCAGCAGCAGCCGCGCGCACACCACCTCCAGCAGCAGCCGCGGCGCCGTCGCACCCCGCATCTCGCCCAGCCCGGCGTGCACCACCTCGGCGTAGCGGGTCAGCGTCGCGGTGCCGAGCCGGGTGGCCTGGTCACGCATCCGCTCGAGCACGTCCTCGGGTCCGTCGACGACCCCGCGGGCGGCGGCGTCGGGCACCGACTGCAGCACGATCAGGTCGCGGAACCGCTCCAGCAGGTCGGTGGCGAACCGGCGCGGATCATGGCCGGCGTCGACCACCGCCTCGACCACCCCGAACAGCGAGGCGGCGTCGGCGGCGGCCAGCGCCTCGATCGCGTCGTCGATCAGCGCGACGTCCGTCGCACCCAGCAGCGCCAACGCCCGCTGGTAGGTGACGTGATTGCCCTCCGCGCCGGCCAGCAGCTGGTCGAGCACCGACAACGTGTCGCGCGGTGAGCCGCCGCCGGCGCGGATCACCAGCGGGTACACCGCCTCGTCGACCGTCACGCTCTCCTGGGCGCAGATCCGCTCCAGCAGCTGCCGCATGGTCCGCGGCGCCAGCAGCCGGAACGGGTAGTGGTGGGTGCGCGAGCGGATGGTCGGCAGCACCTTCTCCGGTTCGGTGGTGGCGAACACGAAGATCAGGTGCTCCGGCGGTTCCTCGACGATCTTGAGCAGCGCGTTGAAGCCGGCCGTGGTGACCATGTGCGCCTCGTCGACGATGAAGATGCGGTACCGCGACTGGGCGGGCGCGTAGAAGGCGCGGTCGCGCAGCTCGCGGGTGTCGTCGACGCCGCCGTGGCTGGCCGCGTCGAGCTCGACGACGTCGACGTTGCCCGGGCCGTTGGGCGCCAGCGCCACGCACGAGTCGCACACCCCACACGGGGTGGCGGTCGGGCCCTCCGCGCAGTTCAGCGAGCGCGCCAGGATGCGGGCCGACGACGTCTTGCCGCAGCCGCGCGGACCGGAGAACAGGTACGCGTGGTTGATCCGGCCGGACGTAAGCGCCGTCGACAACGGCTCGGTGACATGTTCCTGTCCGATGACTTCGGCGAAGGTCGCAGGCCGGTACTTGCGGTAGAGCGCCACGATCAGCAGGCTACCGGCGCGGGGTGACGGGTGAGCGGGCCAGCCCACCCTCGCTGGTTTGTGAATCTGGCGACAGTTCCGGCGCCGAAAGCGTCGTCAGATTCACAAACGACGGCGGGCCTGTGGATGGCGGAGCCGATCCGTCGGTGCGCGCGAGCACGGTACAACCATGACCGAGCTTCCGTGGCCGTTCGTCGGCACCGAGGTGGTGGCGAGCGGCGCCCTCTCTGAGCGGACACTGCGCCGCCGGTTCCGGCCGCTGTACCCGAATGTCTATGTCCCGCGTGATGCGGCGGTGACCGCACCTGAGCGGGCCCGCGCCGCGTGGCTGTGGTCGAAGCGACGGGGCGTCGTGGCGGGACTGTCGGCGGCGGCACTGCACGGCGCCCGATGGATCGACGCCGACGAACCCGCGGAGCTGCTGCACGACAATCGACGACCGCCGCAGGGTCTGGTCGTCCGCACCGAGTGCACGCTGCCCGCCGAGCTGGCCGTGGTCGGCGGGATACCCGTGACGACCCCGGCGCGCACCGCGTTCGACCTGGGCCGCCGGCTTCCGCGGACGGTCGCGGTGCAACGCCTGGACGCGCTGGCCAACGCGACGGGGCTCAAGGACGTCGACGTGGCGGAGGTGATGGCCGCCCATCCGGGCGCTCGCGGCCTGCCTCGGTTGCGCGGTGTGCTGCCACTGATGGACGGCGGGGCGGAGTCGCCGCAGGAGACCGTCGCCCGGCTGGCGCTCATCGACGCGGGCCTGCCCGCACCGGTGACTCAGTTCCGGGTGGTCGACGGCTGCGGCCAGTTCGTGGCGCGTCTGGATATGGTGTATCCGGAGTACCGGGTCGGGATCGAATACGACGGGCCGCAGCACTGGACCGATCCCGCGGTGCGCCAACGCGACATCGACAAGATGTTCACGCTGAACGAACTCGACTGGATCGTGATCCGGGCCAGCCGGGACCTGCTGCGCTACCGGCGCACAACCTACGTGGTCCGGGTCGAGGACGCGCTACGGTCCCGCGGCCTTCGGTTGTGAATCTGGCGACAGTTCCGGCGCTGAAAGCGTCGCCGGATTCACAAACGGGCTATTCGGCCAGCAGCTTCTCGGTCGCCGACAGCAGGGCGCAGGTGGCCAGCCCGTCGATCGCCGCGCGCAGCTCGGCTTCGGCCGGGAACGACGGCGCGATCCGGATGTTCTTGTCCTCCGGATCTTTTCGGTACGGGAAGGTGGCACCGGCCTCTGTCACCGCGATTCCGGCGTCCTTGGCCAGCGCGATGGTGCGCTTGGCGGTGCCGGGCAGCACGTCGAGGCTGACGAAGTATCCGCCCTTGGGCTCGGTCCACGACGCGATCTTGGAGTCGCCCAGCCGGTCCTCCAGGATCTCCTGGACCGCGGCGAACTTCGGCGCCAGCAGTTGCTGGTGACGCTGCATGTGCAGCCGCACCCCGTCGGCGTCGCGGAAGAACCGCAGATGCCGCAGCTGGTTGACCTTGTCCGGGCCGATCGACTTCTTGCCCGCGTGCTGCAGGTACCAGGCGATGTTGCCCAGCGAGGCGCCCAGGAAGCTGACACCGGCGCCGGCGAAGGTGATCTTGCTGGTCGACGCGAACACCAGCGGCCGGTTCGGATGCCCCGCCGCCTCGGCCAGCCCGAGGATGTCGACGTTGCGCACGAACTCGTGGGTAAGCGTGTGCACCGCATAGGCGTTGTCCCACATGATGCGGAAATCCGTTGCCGCCGTTTGCATCTGAACCAGCCGGCGGACGACCTCCCACGAGTAGGTGGTGCCCGTCGGGTTCGAGTACACCGGCACGCACCAGATGCCCTTGATGGCGGGGTCGGCGGCGACGAGCTCCTCGATCAGGTCGACGTCGGGACCGTCCTCCCGCATCGGCACGGTGATCATCTCGATGCCGAGGCTCTCGGTGATCGCGAAGTGCCGGTCGTAACCGGGCGCCGGGCACAGGAACTTCAGCGCCGGCTCCCGACTCCACGGCCGCGGTGAGTCCGGCCCGCCGTGCAGCATCGAGAACACGATCACGTCGTGCATCAGCTCCAGGCTGGCGTTGTTGCCTGCGATCAGGTTCTGCACCGGGATTCCGAGCAGCTCGCCGAAGATGGCCCGCAGTTCCGGCAGGCCGTGCAGCCCGCCGTAGTTGCGGACGTCGGTGCCGTCGGCGTCGCGGTAGTCGTCGGGGCCGGGCAGTTCGAGCAGCCTGTTGGACAGGTCCAGCTGCTCCGGGGAGGGCTTACCGCGGGTCAGGTCGAGTTTGAGGCCCTTGGCCTTGAGTTCCTCGTAGTTGCGTTTCTGCTGCTCGTGGTGAGCGGAGAGTTCATCTCGTCCGAGCGACAGAAAGGACACTGGAAGCCTCTCGAGATGTGAAAGCCCTGGAAAGTAAGGGGACCCCGCGCACCCGCCAGAGCCCGTTGACCCTTGCTGCCTTCCGGCCCTGGGGGAGTTCACAGGATGGACGCCGCGCGGGGTCCACGGCGAGTCTAGTACTTCCCCGGGTGCATCTGGACGTCGCCTCGGATCCTTCCGCTAACATTGCCCACGGAGGATTCGCCTAGTGGCCTATGGCGCTCGCCTGGAACGCGGGTTGGGTTAATAGCCCTCGCGGGTTCAAATCCCGCATCCTCCGCACTCGGCCGGGGGTGCGACCTGCTGGGTCGCACCCCCGCCTAATCACAGCGATGAGCGCTCGAGTCGAGGTCTGCGCGAGCGTCTAGGAGGAGTATGAGCCGCACCGTTGCGGTGGTCTGGCATGCGTCGTCCTGCGTCGTCGCAGGTGTCCTGTACTTCTTCTTCGTTCTTCCGCGCTGGCCCGAGCTGATGGGGCAGACCCCGCACACGCTTGGCACGGTGTTGCGGATCGTGGTCGCGGTGCTGATCGGGCAGGCCACGCTTCCGGTGCTGTTCACACTGTTGCGCACCCGCAGGCCGGAGTTCCGCACCCCGCAGCTGGCGCTGACCCTGCGCGCCTGGTCCATCGGCCTGCACGTGCTGGCCGCGGTGCTGGTCCTGGGCACCGCGATCACCGAGATCTGGGTGTCGCTGGACGACGCGGGCCGTTGGCTGTTCGGCATCTACGCCGCGGCGGCCGCGATCGCGCTGCTCGGGATCTTCGCGTTCTACCTGGCCTGGGTGGCCGAGGCGCCGCCGCCTCCGCCGAAGCCGGTGAAGCCGAAGTCGGGCAGGCAGCGCAGGCGCGGCCGCAAGGGCCCCGAGGAAAACTCCGAGGAAAGCTCCGGGGAAAGCACCGAGGAACCCACCGGGGAAAGCGCCGAGGACGTCGAGGAGACGACCAGCGCCGAGGACACCACCGAGGACACCAACCGAGGACGAGCCGTCCGAGGACAAGCCCGCCGAGAACGAGGGCGGCAAACTGCGCAACCGTCGCCGCCGGCGTCTGCGCAGCGGCGTGGCCGTCGACGACTAGCGCCGACGACGACCACCGTCGGCGGTTAGACCGCCCGAGTTCGGGCAATATGGGCACATGGGCAAATTCCCGGTACGGCGTCCGTTTGCGACGCTGCTGATCGCTCTGGCCGCGATTCTGGCGCTGGTCGCGCCGATGGCGCCGGCCTACGCGG
>Ga0180215_1000559_pt1 | contig 46368 bp, 40 predicted proteins | sample eDN3rd37CBELigBY_FD_128871 | JGI IMG/M metagenome (GOLD analysis project Ga0180215, IMG submission 128871) | Enriched backyard soil microbial communities from Emeryville, California, USA - eDNA 3rd pass 37_C BE-Lig BY (version 2) (version 2) | ecosystem: Environmental > Terrestrial > Soil >... | reverse complement strand
TATGGATTGTTTTGTTTGGCGATTAAACAATACCACATTAGACATACTTTTTCATTTTTTTTTTGCATTTTTCGGTCCGAGGGGGCTGTTAAGAGCCATCGCGTTAGCGATTTCGTTCTTCTCGTGCTTCACTTGTCGAGGGTGGTGAAAAATTTTAATAGATTACATACCAAGAAGGTCTAGGTGCTTTAGGGTAAATGGGGGACATTAGCGAAAAGCCATTATCTTTTAATGGAAAATGAACAGTATTGTCTTCGGTTTTTATGAGAGATAAGAACGTGGGTGTTTTTGTATTATGAGGCAGGAGAACCGTCCCGGTGCATCTGTTGTATTATGAGGCAGGAGAACCGTCCCGGTGCATCACACTGTTCGTATGAGGCACAAGAACCGTCCCCGGCTTCACAAGGGGTGCCATGACTCTGAAGGGAGATAGAATGAATGAAGGGTAAGAATCGGTTTGTGCGGATGTCAAAGGTGTTGTCGTTGGCTTTTGTGATATTTGTTCAAGTGTACTGGTATAAGTTTCGTAGAAAGCCAGAAGCTGAGTGGGAAAGGTTATGGGGAAGGATAGGTGTGAGATTTCGACGAACGCTGTATGAGTTAGAGGGATTGTTAATCAAAATCGGCCAAATTTTAAGTATCCGAGCCGATTTGCTGCCTACCGCGTTTATTGAGCAAATTCAGGACCTTACTGACAAGGTACCACCTTCAGAGTGGCATGAGATTGAGAAGATTTTAGAGGGTGAATGGGGAGGCCCTGTCCATCAGTACCTTTTATCAATTGAAAAAGTGGCCATTGCGTCAGCGTCGATTGGTGAGGTATATAAAGGTGTAACGAGAGATGGGAAAGAGGTGGCGATTAAGGTGCAGCGGCCAAACATTTCCACGATTGTTCAGACTGATTTTCGGACGCTAGGAATCATTATTTGGTTTGCTGACCATCTTGTTCCGATTCCAAAAGGGTTTATTAATTTTACCGTATTGTTTCAAGAGCTCAAACAGGTGATTGAACGTGAGTTGGATTTTACAAAAGAGCAAGAGGCGTTATTGTTATTTAAGAAACGTTTTAAAGATCATGATATTGTTAAAATTCCTTCCGTTTATTCAGAGCTTTGTACGTCGAAGGTATTGGTGATGGAATGGCTTGAAGGAACTAAGCTGACAAATCGTGAAGCAATAGAGCAGCTACAGTTGAGCCGTCGTGAACTGGCTGAGCGGCTGATTGAGGCATTTTTACCACAATGGCTAGAACCTGGAATGTTTCATGCCGATCCACATCCAGGAAATGTCTTAGTTTCAAAAGAAGGACAGATAATTTTGCTGGACTTTGGCATGGTAGGTGTGATTACGAAAAAGGATGCGGGTTATTTTCAAGGGTTAATCGAGAGCTTTCTTTCCAAAAACTATAGCAAAGCAGTCGAATGCTTATCACATTTGGGATTTTTACTCCCTGAAGCTGATTCAAGAACCATTGAAAAGCTGTTACGTGAATGGATGTCGTTTCAACCATCGCAGCTAAAGGAAATGGATGTACTTGCGTTAAAATTAGAAATGAACGATATCATACAAGCACTTCCCATTCAGGTGCCGACTCGATTTGTGTTTTTAGGACGTTCGTTTGTAACCATTGAAGGTATTCTCAGGCAATTGGCTCCTGAGGATGAATTACTGGAAATAGCTAAGCCTTCCTTTTTAAAATGGCTCGACCGTCAAGGAAGTGGCAAGTGGTCCTATATTTGGCAGTGGCTTCAAGCACAGCCTGTCTTTAAAACACTTCACTCGATAACAGAATTTTTGCAACTACCACGTAAATTGGAAGATTTAAAGGAAATCGAACAGAGAAGACAATTTCAATTCACAATCTATGAAAATCGCAAAAAGCACTTCTTTCAACTTTCATTACTAGGAATTATCGGTATGGCAGTTGGCATCTACACTTCACATCAACTAATTTTATACATAACACTTGGAGTCACTGCATTCTCGAGTAGTACATACTTCATTACGAGTTATAAACAAAAAAAGTGGCTCAAATTCATGTGAAGCGCGGGGACGGTTCTCCTGCCTCGAAGCATGGGGACGGTTCTATTGCCTCAATTTTGGGGGAAGTGAAGCCCCGCTGCCACATTTTTTTGGGGAGACTGCTGTTTTATAACTCAATTTTTTGTGTGTTTTTAGCAATTTGTTAGGGGACAGAAAGAAGAGAAGTCTAACGTTAGTGAGGCACAAGAACCATCCCCGTGCTTTGGAGGTGTTTTTTTGAAAGGAAATAAAAGTGGTAATGCTAGGGTGAAAAAGACTACCAAGTCTGAGGTTTTTTGGAGGGTTTTTCCGTTTGCCTTAGGGTTATTTATTCTTATCTATTTGATATTGCTATCAAATGGGTACGAAATGTTTGAAAGCAGAGGTTGGAATGTTGACACGATCGTCTTACTGCGGAAGATTGAACACCTTGTGTTAGCATTGGGGTGTTTAGCTGGCTGTATTTTTCTCGGACGGTTTTATTTATTAAGAGTACGAGCGTGGAAGCGAGGAGAGCAGGTTTCGGGATTTTCGCTCGAAATCGAGTCAGTCTTGCTAACGCTTTTTATCCTTGGGCCAGCTTTGGTATTACTTTATTTTTCTATAAAAATAGGAATAACCATCATCATTGCGGATCCTTCGTATTGGGAAGGATATTGGGAATTAAAGTAGCTTCTAATGGATTGTTCATAGTAAAAGTATAGGTTTTAATAGGCTTTCGTTGTTGTTGAAAAAGGAGGGGTTATATGAATTTTACGATGAAAGAATCAATCGAGATTCTGGAGCGTACACCACATACGTTAGAGTCATTTTTAATAGGGGTATCTGACGGATGGCTGCAATGTAACGAGGGGGAAGGAACTTGGAATGTTATCGAGGTGCTTGAACACCTAATTGAAGGTGAAAAAACGGACTGGATCCCAAGGTTGGAGATCATTCTAAAGGATGGTGAAAGCAAAACATTTCTTCCTTTTGACCGTTTTTCACATTTACAATCTAATTCAACACAATCACTTGAACATTTGTTAGCTGAATTTAAAACACGTAGAGTGAAGAATTTAGCAAAGCTCAAAGTGATGATTAATCCAGAGGTAGACCTTGAGCGAACGGGCATGCACCCCGAGTTTGGGGTAGTGAAGCTAAGAGAATTAATTGCAACTTGGGCTGTTCATGATTTAACCCATATTTCCCAAGTTGTACGAGTAATGGCTGAGCGTTATCGAGATGACGTAGGGCCATGGAAGGCATACTTAGGAATTTTGAGGCAGAGGGACGGTTCTGATGCTTCATCAAAATGAAGCACCAGAACCGTCCCCATGCTTGAAAGGTGGTCAGGAAATGAATTTTGATAATAGTGGAATGGAATTGAGTGAGTTTTGCTCCTTTTTAGTAGATACTTTTCCAATTGGTAGTGTAGATAAAATCAAGTTCATCCCTAAAGGCGAGGATGGTTACGGATACCAAGTTGAAACAAAAGATGGCAGCATGTATTTTGCAAAAGTACAAGCAAAATCTAATGATGTTCACTTTTCCTCAGCTTTAACAGCTGTTTCTGCTTTACATTATCAATATCAGAAAGCCTTCGTGGTTGCTCCAATCTCTACTTTTAGCAATAAAAGTTTTGAACTATATGGTGATAAGGTCGTTTCACTTTTTCCATTTATTATGGGCACATCCTTATATGATGAGGGGGAGTTTGTAAGGCATATCGATGAGATTATGGAAATGATGGCTGATTTACATTCAGTAGATTGTCGAGAATTTCCACAGCTTCCTGTTGAAAAGTTTGAGAATCCATTTGAAAAAACAATTTTACATCTTTTAATGGTAGCTGAGTCGCGAGAGTTTCATAATGAATATCAGCAAAAGGCTGCGGTGTTATTACTAAAAGAGCGTGAAGATATTGAAGCTACCCTTGAAAAAATGAGGATCATGCAACAGTCCTTTTTGAAATTGTCGCTCGAGTACACGGTGACACATGGCGACCCAAATTTTGCTAATATCTTACGAGACGAAGAGCATACGCTTCATTTAATAGATTGGGGAGAATTAGCGATTTCTTCTATTGAACGGGACCTAATGTTTTTTATTGAGGTAGATGGGAATCCATTGGATTTTAAACGTTTTTTGTCTAGCTACATGGTTCATAGGCCTAAAGCAAATGTTCATCCTGAAATAATAGAGTTTTATTTATATCGGTGGTGTTTACAGGAAATTGCAGATTATGGAAGTCGCTTATTACTACAAAATGTTAGTGTCGAGGAAATGCAGCATAGCTGGAACGAGCTTCAACCATACTTACCCATAACTCATCAGTCTATAAAGGATACTATCGAGAGAATAAGATAAGAAGAGGATTCTGGCTAAAGAGCTAGGATCCCTTTCCGTTTTTTAAACGACATGATGTGATCAAAAAGTGAGGCAAGAGAACCGTCCCCATGCTTCCCTCCCCATGCTTCCCTGAAACTTTTCAGTCTTTTATACGTATATAGAGTAAAGAGGATATAAGGGAGGGGAAGGGCTGTGTTTTCTCGTTATCGTGTTAAGCCAAGTAAAAGTCAATCAGTTCTGGGAATGATCGTTGGCGTTATTTTTGTCTTTATTGGTATTACCCAAGTTTCCCAGTTTGGAGGATTTGGTGTGATTTGGACGCTAGTTGCCATTGCAATAACTGGATATCACGCGATAAATGTTTTTTCAAATCAAGGTGTGTCTACTTATCAGGTAGATGTTCAGAGTGATGTTGAAACAGAAAGAAATGACAGTTATGAATCAAAGATCCGCCAGCTTCACCGTTTGAGGGAGGACAATATAATCAGTCAAGAGGAATATGAAAAGAAGAAGGAAGAGATATTGAATTCGAAGTGGTAGTTTCTCGGTCAGTGATTTTTGTAGATGCCTCAGAACGGTAAAGAGAAAATAGGGGGACTATACATGATTGTACTCGGCGCTATTTTAATCTTAATGGGTGTGATAATGTTAATTAGACCTGTGTACTTATGGTATATTTCAGAAAGTTGGAAAACAAATGATGGTGATGGGCCTACAGGGCTTTATCTTTGGTCCACACGCTTTGGTGGTGTAATGATGACGCTTGCTGGAAGTGGTGTGATTGTTGCTGCTTTTTTATAGTTTGTTAAAATGTGTAAAAGTACCGATAACTACGTTTTGTCCCCATCACTAGGCCGTTTTTCCAGCAAACTAAGAAAGTTTCTTCTATAAAAATAAACCATATAACCGTACGCAATGACTAATACGATTGCTAAAAGTAATAGTGAATGGTCAACGAACAAATGCAGTAGAAAAATATTTGTAATAATCGGTGCTAAAATTGCAAGTGCAAGTGGCACAAACCGATTAGCTAACAGCAATATACCAATGACCACCTCCAGTGACTTTTCTGTAATTAATAGATATTGAAATTTGAATAACGCCATAGCTTCAGGGCTTGTGGCAATAAAAGGCTCTAATCCGAATATGACGAAAAAACCATTCAGGCCTGCAACGAGAAAAATGAAGCCAAGGAAGATTCGTGAAATGGTTAAAAGAGCTTTAGACATCATGGCACACCACCTTATTTTAAGGATAATAATAATGAGATAGTACAGATTATATGTTTATAATTCTATTAAAATGTTTATAACGTTGTAAACCTTTATAAAAGTATTGGACACTTTAATAATCGTGTTAGTTTTAATATTGATAATTTCATAACTTTAAAAGGGGAAGCATCGGTTCCGTCGTGTACGTTGCTTCCCTCTTCGCGCTGTGCTTGAGTGAGGCAAGAGAACCGACCTTATGCTTCAATAAGTGCTTGAGTGAGGCAAGAGAACCGTCCCAGTGCTTTATGCGTGAGTGAGGCAAGAGAACCGTCCCAGTACTTTATGCGTGAGTGAGGCAGGAGAACCGTCCCAGTGCTTTATGCGTGAGTGAGGCAGGAGAACCGTCCCCATGCTTCGAGATTTTAAATAAGGTTGCCTTATGGTAAGATTTGTTTTAGGTTGATATTTTTATATTTATTAGGGGGTTACATCAAGGATGGCTATCAAAAACCAAGTACAACTTATTACATATCCAGATTCACTGGGCGGTGATTTGAAGGCGCTTAACAAGGTTTTGGTGAATCACTTTTCAGACATATTCAAAGGTGGGGTGCATATTTTACCGCCATTTCCATCATCAGGAGATAGAGGATTTGCACCGTTAACGTATTTAGAAATCGAGCCAACCTTTGGCACGTGGGATGATGTGAAAGAAATTGGTGAAAAATTTGATGTGTTATTAGATTTAATGGTCAATCATATTTCACAAAAGTCGCCGTTTTTTCAAGATTTTTTGAAAAAGGGAAAAGCGTCCGAGTATGCTGATTTATTTTTAACATTAGATAAGATTTGGGAAGATGGACAACCAGTTCAAGAAGATATTGATAAAATGTTCTTACGCCGTCCATTGCCATATTCTACTTTTACGATTGAAGAAACTGGTGAAGAGGAAAAAGTATGGACAACGTTTGGAGCAACAAATCCGTCTGAACAAATTGATTTTGATATAAAATCTGAAAAGGTAAAACAACTATTTACCGAGTTCTTTATGAATTTTAAAGAACAAAATGTAAAGATTGTTAGATTGGATGCAGTTGGGTATGTCATAAAGAAGCTCGGGACAAGCTGCTTCTTCGTGGAGCCAGAAATCTACGAATTCCTTGATTGGATTATGGACCTTGCGAAGTCTGTAGATATTGAGTTGCTTCCTGAAGTACATTCTCATTATTCGATTCAGTACAAACTTGCTGAGCATGGTTATTGGATTTACGACTTTATCCTGCCATATCGTATTTTAGAAACATTAATCAATAAATCCAGCAGTGCGCTGCAAACGTATTTAAAGGATCGACCAGAGAAACAGTTTACGATGTTGGATTGCCATGATGGTGTACCTGTTAAGCCAGACTTAGATGACATGCTTGATACAAAAGAGGCGCGTAAAGTGGTTGATTTATGCTTAGAGCGAGGCGCAAATCTAAGCCTGATTTTATCTGATGAGCATAAAGCTGAAGATGGATTTGATGTCCATCAAATTAGAGGAACATATTACTCACTTCTTAATAGTGATGATGATGCATACCTTGCTGCAAGAGCCATTCAATTCTTCGTACCAGGCGTGCCACAAGTGTATTATGTTGGTTTATTAGCAGGTGAAAATGACGAAGAGAATATTAAGAAAACTGGTGACGGACGTGAAATTAATCGTCACAACTATAGTGTGGAGGAAATTCACGAATCGCTTGAAAAAGATGTTGTAAAGCGGTTGCTTGCGCTTATTCGTTTTAGAAATGAATATGATGCCTTTAATGGTGAGTTTACTGTACTTGAATCTGCAGAAGAGGAAGTGCGACTTGCTTGGAAAAAGGGTAAAAGCAGCTGTACCTTATCTATTGATTTGAACAATAATAAGTCTGTGATTGAGTATGGTGATGAGAGTGGAGATACTAAACAATACATTATTTAAAAATAGATGAGCATTGCTAACTATTTTTTAATGAAGCGCAGGTTATTCTGTGCTTCTTTGTGTGCATATGACTACTAGAAAAGCACAATTTAGAGAATGACGTGGGCGTTTAGTGGTTATTGTACATTTTTCCCGTTCTTCAATATGTTGATACGATTATTGTAAAATGGAAGAAGATGCAAGTGTACTAATAGTCGGGGGGATGTTGGTGTTGAAAAAATATCATTGTCCAGTTGAAATCACGGTAGAAGTGCTTGGCGGTAAGTGGAAAACACGCATTTTATGGGAGCTTTATCATAAAAACTGTCATTTTTCAGACTTGAGAAGGGCCATTCCAGATATCACGAAAAAAATGCTGACACAATGCTTACGTGAGTTAGAGCAAAATAACCTTGTCATCAGAATGGAAAAGGACGGAAAGGTAATTAGAGTCGAGTATGCATTAAGTGAGTATGGAGTGAAAACAATTCCTTTGGTTACATATATGAGTGAGTGGGGATCAAACCATTTTACTCACATCATCGAGTCTTCTAAGAATATCTAAGCAACAGGTTACAAAAAAGTGCCTTATTGGCAGTGGAAACCATCTTTGTTACGCTCTGTTTGAGGCAGTTTTACGAAGGGGGTACAAAGAAATGGTTTTGTCAGTTATGAATGTTGAAGAAGTGATGAATGCAAGAAAGAGTGTTAGAAACTATGATATAAGGCGTAAAATTCCAAATGAAACAATCTTGAACATGATAAAGCTTGCTACCACAGCACCTTCTTCTTGGAACCTACAACATTGGAAATTCATCATTATTAGCAATTCTGATGTGAAAGAAACGTTGTTACAACTAGCATATTATCAAGAACAAGTTATAAATTGTTCACATTTAATTCTCGTCTTAGGTGATACAAAGGCATATCGAAATGCAGAGGAAATATTGACTGAACAGGTGAAAAAGGGGTTTATGTCGGCAGAAGCAAAAGATGCTCAAATTGAGAGTATCATGTATGCGTATAAAGCAAATAAAGAGAAGTATGGTGTTCACGATGCGATTAGAAATGGATCGCTAGCAGCGATGCAGTTGATGCTTGCAGCGAAACATTTTGGAGTAGATTCCTGCCCGATGTTAAGTTTCAAAGAAAAGGAAATAATGAAAGTGTTGAACGTACCGGGACACTATTTGCCAGTCATGATGATTTCATTAGGGTATGCGGCGAAACCTGCCTATGAAACAATTAGGTTCCCACTTGAACGAGTGATTTTGGGAGAGTTATAGATACGTGGTGTGTGTCCCTTGATTTACTAGAACTAATCGGGAGGGCACTTTTTTTTTTCCGAAGTGAGCAGAAAATACTCCGCTAATGCGCTTCAAGTGCTTTCTGCAAGCGACCAACCACTTGTTTTCTGAACTTGTACTTTTACTAAACTTTGACGTTACTTATCAAAATAAAATATGATTAAGGTAACGAATAGGGGAGAATAATAAGAATCTTTTTTTGAAATGGTGTGGTGAAGTGTGAAGCATGAGAACCGTCCCCGTGCTTTGAGGAGGTTGTTGGTAGATGAGGATTTTGGTGGTGGAGGATGATCGGACGATTGCGTCTGGGTTGGAGTATTCGTTGCAGCAGGATGAGTATGAGACGATTTTGTGTCATAATGCAGATTCGGCTAAGAAGGTATTGGATGGGAGATTGGATGAGATTGATTTATGCTTGTTTGATCTTTCGTTACCAGATGGCAGTGGGTATGATTTATGTTCGATTGTGAAAAGTCGAAGTGATAAGCCTGTTATCTTTTTAACGGCTTTTGATGATGAAGTGAATGTGGTCATGGGGCTTGATATGGGAGCGGATGATTATATCACAAAGCCGTTTCGGATACGTGAGTTGCTTTCACGAATTAAATCTGTTTCACGACGGTATTATAAGCAAACTAATCCAAAATCGGCCATTCAGATTGAAAATGTTCGCATTAATACGTTCGAGGGAAAAGTATATAAAAATGGTGAAGAAGTGCTGCTAACCGCACTTGAATATCGTCTCTTGCTCATTTTTGCCAATCATATTGGACAAGTGTTAACGAGAAATCAGTTATTAGAACGAATTTGGGATGTGGCTGGTGATTTTGTTAACGATAACACCCTCACTGTGTATATTAAGCGTTTACGTGAGAAGCTAGAAGATAATCCCCAGAATCCAACGATTATTAAAACGGTACGTGGAATGGGATATAAGGTTGGTGACTAATTTGTTGCGTAACCGAGAGGTGAAATTACTATTAATCGTATTTGCTATCGTGATTATATTGGCAACTGGTTTAGGGGCAGTATTTCTCACGGTACAAGCTACAGCTGCCATTTTTGTGACTTCCATTGTCCTTATTACTTGCACCTTGATTTTTACAAATTGGCGTTACCAGGAAATTGAAAAACTATCAAGTTATTTGAGACAAATTAGTAATGGCGATTATACTCTTGATATTCGCGATAACTACGAGGGTGAACTAAGTATCCTTAAAAGTAATATTTATAAAGTGACCCTGATGCTGTCAGAGCAAAGTTCTTTGCTAAGTGAGGACAAGGTTAAATTAACAAATGCGATTTCTGATATCTCGCACCAGTTAAAGACGCCATTAACTTCCATGATGGTGATGGCTGAATTGCTGTCTAACCCTCATCTCGATGAAGTAAAACGTGCGGAATTCACGAGAAACATCACAACCCAGTTAGAGCGGATGGAGTGGCTAGTATCGTCGTTATTGAAGCTTTCAAAGCTTGATGCAGGTACAATTCCTTTTAAAAAGGATAAGGTGTTTGTACGTGAGGTGATTCAAAAAGCGGTGGACCCAGTCCTAGTACCAATGGATATTAAGGAACAATCGCTCGAAATTACTGGTGAAGCAGCAACAGCATTCGTAGGTGATGTGAATTGGACTGCTGAAGCAATTATTAACATTTTGAAAAATTGCATTGAGCATACGGACGAGGGGGGCACTATCGACATTTCATTTTCGGAAAACGCCCTTTTTACAGAAATTACGATTACCGATAATGGCAAGGGAATTTCTAAACAAGATCTTCCTTATATTTTCAAGCGCTTTTATAAAGGGAAAAATGCAGGGGAAGATAGCATCGGAATTGGGTTGGCACTTGCATATAGCATTGTTACAAGTCAACATGGTGACATTGAAGTCAAAAGCGAAATAGGCAAGGGGACGCAATTTTTAATTAAGTTTTATAAGCAAGTAATATAAATCTTTTTGAACCATATACCAAAAATTATTCCGTTATAAAATTCAGAAGGTAACTAAGAACATTATTTTCTAAACAAACGTTTGTTTAGTCGCTTGAAACATGCGTGGTTAAAGTTAAACAAACGTTTGTTTAAGGGAAATAGTGATAAGAAGCATTTTCTTAAAAGTATCGTAACATAATACCAGCGTTTTCCATCATGGCGTACAATAGGCTGTTGTAATGGAAACGTGGTTGTGTTAGATTTTTATGTAAACGTTTAAGTAAAAAGAAGGTAGAATCTTATGACATATACCATTAAAGATGTTGCGAAAAGGGCAAATGTGTCCATTGCGACAGTTTCGAGGATTTTAAATAATCAGCCCGGCTATTCTGAGAAAACAAAGGCTAAGGTTTTAGAGGTCATCCAAGAGCTCGGTTATCAACCAAATGCAGTTGCACGAGGGCTGATTAATAGAAGAACACACACCATTGGCATCTTGTTTCCAAGTTTATCAAGTTTATTTACAGGGAAGCTTTTAAGTGGGGTTGAGAAAATTGCTCATGAAAAGGAGTCTAGTGTGATTGCTTGTCACACGCAATCACAAGGCTTGAAGACGATGAAATATCTGCAAATGCTTAACGAAAAGCGGATTGATGGGCTAATTTTTACAAGTGAACTTTTAAAAGAAGAATACTATGAGTATATTAAAAAAATTGATATTCCTGCTGTGTTATTAGCAACTGAATCGTTCGCTTTTCCACTTCCATATGTAAAGGTAAATGATCATCATGCAGCATATTCTGCTGTCCAATATTTAATAAAAAAGGGTCATACCAAAATTGGTATGATAAGTGGCTTACCAACTGACCCAATCGCCGGCAAACCTAGGATTCAAGGATATTTGCAAGCGCTTGAGGATTATCAATTGGAAGTGAATAAAGATTATATCGCTAGAGGCGATGGTTTTAAATTTGGTGAGGGAAAAGCAGCATTCAAGCAGATAATGACTCAATTTCCTGACATCACGGCGATTTTTTGCGCAAGTGATGAATTGGCAGTCGGTGCGATTTCACAAGCATATGAAATGGGCATCAGGATACCTGATGATGTGTCAATCATAGGCTATGATAATCTTCAGATTGCGGAAATGTCAGTGCCTCCTCTTACCACGGTTGCTCAACCTCTAGAGAAGATGGGAGAAACAGCCACCCATTTGCTATTTAAAATGCTAGAGGGTTCAAATGATGTAGAAAATAAAATTATTTCACATCAAATTATTGAGAGAGAATCCGTGAAAGCACTTGAAACAAGGGACTTGTGATTTGAATTTTTTTAAGAAAGGGGAATATGAACATAGAGTAACTAGTTCAAGCGTTCACACCCTCGGCCAAAAGCTAGTTCATTAAGAAGCTCAACGTGCAATTTTCGAAAATGGACTAGTTTTTGAATTATTTTTTTATTATTTACGTAAACGTTTAACTTGCATAATTAATTATAGTGCTATAAAATAGGCTTTGACTTTACTAATTACGTAAACGTTTACGTAGTAAGTAAAATGAAAAATATATAACACTATCATTATTGGGGGAATAAATATGTTTAAAAAGATAGCAATGGGAATTACAGCTGTTGCTTTGAGTGCAACCGTTTTAGCGGGATGTGGCAGCAGTGATGAAGGTAACGCAGATGGCACAGTAACTTTAGAGCTTTTCTCAAATAAGTCTGAAAGTATCGATACATATAAGGGCTTAATTGCTAAATTTGAGGAAGAAAATCCGGATATCAAGGTTAAAATTGATGCGCCACCAGAAGCAGAAACAGTTTTAAAAACACGTTTAACCAAAAATGACTTACCTGACATTATGTCAATTGGCGGTAATGCAACTTACGGTGAATTAGGACGTGCTGGGGTGCTACACGATTTTTCAGAAGAAGAAGTAACGTCAACGGTTCAACCTTCTTATCTTGATATGGCAAATCGACTTGTAGGACCTGAGGCAGAAGGGGTGTATGGTCTTCCATACGCAACAAATGCGAACGCTGTTATTTATAACAAAGCAAAATTTGATGAATTAGGTTTGACTGTTCCAACAACGTGGGATGAGTTTGTTGCAACATTAGAAACAGTCAAAGAAGCTGGCGAAACACCAATCTACTTTACATTAAAAGATGCATGGACAGGGATGATTGCTTGGAATTCTCTAGGCGGAAACCTTGCTGGTGAAGACTTTGCTGAAAAGAAGAATGCTGGCGAAACATCATTTGAAGATCGCTATCCTGAAGTAGCAGAAAAAATGCTTAAACTTATCGAGTTTGGTCATAAAGACAATATGGGAGTTAGCTATGGTGATGGAAATAACGCATTCGCAAATGGTGAAGCAGTCTTCTATCTTCAAGGAAACTGGGCCATTCCAGAAATTTTAAAAGCAAACCCAGATTTGGAACTTGGAGTATTTGCATTACCTGTTACAAATGATCCAGCGCAAAACAAACTTGTTTCTGGTGTTGACGTACTTTTAACAATCAATGAGGATACAAAATATAAAGAAGAAGCAATGAAGTTCATTGAATTCATGATGGCGAACGAAAATGCAACTACGTACATTAACGAGCAAAAAGCATTTTCAGCAATTGAAGGTGTATTCCAAGAAGATCCTGTTTTTGAAGGAATTAAGACTAACTTTGAAACTGGAGCAATCACAAGCTTTCCTGACCACTACTACCCAGCAGGAATGGGAGCAGAAAACCTTGTTCAGGAGTTCTTAATTAACCAAGATATTGAGGCGTTTTTAAAGAAAATGGATAGTGAATGGGATAAAGTTAACAACCGTTAATGCAATTATAATCAGGGGTATTATACAAATACCCCTTTCTTAAGGAGATGTGAAAGAAAGTGTTGGCTAAGAAGAATCATGTATTCTTACTCATGGCAGTACCAGGATTTGTGCTTTTCTTCATTTTCCATACGTATCCGGCTCTACAAGGGATTTTTTACTCTTTTACTGACTGGAAGGGTTACGGAAATTGGGAGTTTGTAGGATTAAAAAATTATCTGAACGTCTTTAAAGACGACCGTGCACTTGATGCTTACCTTTTTACATTTAAATTCGCAATCATTTCAACAATCCTTGTAAATATTTTCAGTCTTCTGATTGCAATGGGATTAAATGCAAAGATTAAGTTTCAAAAGACACTTCGTGCAATCTTTTTCTTACCATATATATTGAGTATTTTAATAGTTGGTTTTATTTTTAACTTCATGTTCTCGCACCTCTTGCCGCAAATCGGCGGAAATCTAGGAATTGAGATGCTTGCTAAAAACATTTTAGGTGACCCAAACTTAGCGTGGATTGGGATTGTCATCGTTGCAGTATGGCAAGCTGTTGCTTTTAATACCATTCTTTATTTGGCAGGTCTTGTTACGATTCCTGAGGATTTATATGAAGCAGCTAGTATTGATGGAGCGGGTGTATGGAGAAAGTTTTGGAATATTACCTTCCCGTTAATTGCACCATTTTTCACGATAAATATGGTATTAGCAATGAAGAACTTCTTAATGGTCTTTGACCAAATTGTTGCCTTAACTGGCGGTGGCCCAGGTAAATCAACAGAGTCTATCTCGTTATTAATCTATCGTGGTGGCTTTGAAGGCGGAGAGTTCGCGTATCAATCTGCTAATGCGGTCATTTACTTTATCGTCATTGTCTTGATTTCAATTATACAGTTACGATTCTTAGAAAAGAGAGAGGGTTAAACGTATGACTAGTAAAAGAACGAATTGGACCGTTACCATTCTGTTGATGGTAGCATCTTTACTCATTCTATTTCCGTTATATTTAACGATTACGATTGCCCTAAAAACACCGCAGGAAATGGCGGGAAATTTATTAGCACTACCAAAATCATGGCAATGGGAAAACTTTACCAATGCCATTGAGATGACAAACTTCTTCAATGCCTTTGGAAATAGTGCATTTGTTACCGTGTTTGTTGTTATTTTCACAGTATTAACAAACTCAATGGTAGCATACGCCGTAGCGCGCAACTTCCATAAGCGCTTCTATAAGTTTTTATTCTATTACTTTGTAAGTGCGATGTTTATTCCTTTTCCTATTATCATGTTGCCAATCGTAAAACAAACAGCAGCATGGGGAATGGATAACTTAGTCGGGTTAATCATTTTATATATTGTTTATAATCTATCATTTAATATCTTTATTTATGTTGGGTATATCCGCTCCATTCCAAAAGAGTTGGAAGAAGCTGCAATTGTCGACGGTGCTTCAACTTGGGGTGTATTTTGGAAGGTCATCTTCCCACTTTTAGCCCCTATGAACGCAACGGTTGCGATTCTTACATGTTTAGGTGCGTGGAATGACTTCATGTTACCGCTTGTTATCTTGAGCGACCGCGAAATGGCGACATTACCGCTTGTTCAATATATCTTCCAATCTCAATTTAGTACAAACTATAACCTTGCATTCTCATCCTACTTAATGGCACTAGCGCCAATGATCATCGTCTATATCTTTGCGCAAAAATGGATCATCAGTGGGGTAATGAAAGGTTCAATCAAATAAGGGAAGCGTGGGGACGGTTCTCCTGCCTCGTTTGATGCATGGGGACGGTTCTCCTGCTTCTTCTTTTGCCAGAGCGCTGATGCACGGGGACGGTTCTTGTGCTTCATCTCTCTAGGAAACTATGATTAAGATACTAGTTATGTATTAAGCACGACACAAAGCTTTATTAATTTCAAAAAACAAAGACTGGGACAGGTTCTTGTGATTTCACTGAAAGTGAAGCACAAGAACCGTCCCTCTGCTTTAAGGAGTGACGATTAGATGAAACGAACATGGTGGAAGGAAAGTGTGATTTATCAAATTTATCCACGCAGTTTTAACGATAGTAATGGTGATGGAATTGGTGATTTAAAGGGTATTACTGAAAAGCTTGATTACTTAAAAGAGCTTGGCATTGATGTAATCTGGTTATCACCTGTCTATAAATCTCCTAATGATGATAATGGGTATGATATTAGCGATTATCAGGATATTATGGATGAGTTTGGGACGATGGCTGACTGGGAAGAGCTTATCGATGAAATGCACAAACGTGAGATGAAGTTAATTATGGACTTGGTTGTAAACCATTCTTCAGATGAGCATGCGTGGTTTGCAGAGTCAAGAAAGTCAAAAGACAATCCGTATCGTGATTACTACATTTGGCGTCCTGGTAAGGATGGCAAAGAACCAAATAACTGGGAATCTGCATTTAGCGGACCAGCGTGGCAATATGATGAAGCAACTGGAGAATATTTTTTACACATTTTCTCTAAGAAACAGCCAGACTTAAACTGGGAAAATCCAACTCTTCGTAATGAAGTGTATAACATGATGAAGTGGTGGCTTGATAAGGGAATTGACGGCTTCCGTATGGATGTTATTAACTTTATCTCGAAGGCACCAGGATTACCTGATGCCAGCAATGTACCTGAAGGCAAGTACGCATGGGGTGGCGAGCACTTCATGAATGGACCGCGTATTCATGAATTTTTACATGAAATGAACAAAGAGGTACTATCAAAATATGATATCATGACCGTTGGCGAAATGCCTGGGGCAAAGGTTGAGGATGCTAAGCTTTACACCGGTGATGAGCGTGAAGAGTTAAACATGGTATTCACATTTGAACATGTTGACCTTGATTCAGGCCCTAACGGAAAATGGGATCTAAAGCCACTTAATTTAGTAGATTTAAAGCAGAACTTAACGAAATGGCAAAAAGGGCTTCATGGAAAAGGGTGGAACAGTCTTTATCTAAATAACCATGACCAACCTCGGATGGTATCGCGTTTTGGAAATGATTCAACATATCGAGTGGAATCGGCAAAAATGCTTGCAACCATGCTTCACATGCTTCAAGGTACTCCATATGTGTATCAAGGGGAAGAAATCGGGATGACGAATATTCGTTTTGATTCCATTGATGACTATAAAGACATCGAAATCTTGAACATGTATAAGGACAAAGTAATTGATGGTAATGAGGATCATGACAAGGTAATGCAGTTCATCTATGTAAAAGGTCGAGACAATGCTCGTACGCCAATCCAATGGGATGACAGCGAGCATGCAGGCTTTACAACGGGTCAGCCTTGGATTAAAGTAAATCCGAATTACAAAGAAATTAATGCTAAACAAGCGGTAGCGGATCCAAACTCTGTTTACAACTATTACAAGCAATTAATTAAGCTTCGTAAAGAACATGACATCATTGTGTATGGTGAATATGACTTAATCCTTGAAAATCACCCACAAATTTTCGCCTACACTCGCACATTAGAAGGTGAAAAATTACTTGTTGTGACAAACTTCAGTGATCAAGAAGTTGTATTTGAAAAGCCGGAAGATGTTCAATTTACAAAAGAAGAGTTGCTAATTAGTAACTATGAAGTTGACCTCACTGAAGATGTATCAACATTCACATTAAAACCTTATGAAGCAAGAGTGTATAAAGGGAAGTAATGAACGGTCCTGTGTTCTCTGAAGCAAAGGGACGGTTCTAAAGGGTTCCATTTTGGGTGCTTGCTTATTAAAAGATGACTTAAGAATTGACGTATGAATTGGCATACGTCAATTTCTTTATCTATCAAGGTTTCTACGAATTTCCAATTGACATTCGTTATTATGATGGCCAATAAGTATTGTATTTTTAAAAAAGAGGGCGAAAACTTCTGTCATTTGCAGTGACGACGTTTTGAGCAACAATATTATTGATCTTTATAAGCTGTATGATAAAAAACAGCTGATTACCGCATCTCGGAACGTAAGAGTTCGCTCTTATCGGTTAAGGGAAAAGGTTAGGCACTTTGTTCTGATAACTTAGAGGGAAAAATTCCCCTTAATTAACAAATGGCACTGAAAATAGAATAAAGTAAAGGGAGAGATTCCCCTTATTCGACTTGAAAAGCGTGAAAATAGACAATTTTGCCTTGTATAGGCGGAAAAACTCCCTCTATTTATCCCAAGACGAGCTCTAATCTAAAATTAACGGAAAAATTTCCGCTTATTTTACTACTATCGCTACAAACCTTGTTTAGAATTTGCTACGGTAACCGTATCCTTTGGACGGTTCCCCTGCTTCATTTATACTTTAAGGTAGTATGAGATACATTCGAAAACAACCGTTCGGACTATATAAGAAAAAATGCACGAGGGATTAACTCTACATTCTCTTGTGCATTTTTTGTTTATTGGAAATGATAGTGTCAAAGACTAATTGTTGAAATTTTATTGTGTATGGTGAACGGGGCTGTGCCACATTGGAATGTGATGGTGAATAGTGAGGCGGAAGAACCGTCCCTGTGCTTCAGAATAGTGAGGCGGAAGAACCGTCCCCGTGCCTCATCATCGTGAAGCAGGAACCGTCCCCGTGCATCGTGAAGCAGGAGAACCGTCCCCGTGCCTCACCCCTGCTTCATCCCCTTAAGTGACTAAATTGTCACTTAGGAGTCACTTAATAGTCATGTTAGGCAGATATACTGAGGTCAACATCAAAACAATGGAGGTAGCAATTATGGATATTTTAAAAATAGAGAATCTGTCTAAGGTGTACGGAAAAGGTGAGACAGCAGTGACGGCGCTTGATAATGTTTCGTTTTCAGTGAGAAAGGGAGAATTTGTCGCAATTATTGGTCCATCAGGATCAGGGAAATCAACATTGCTTCATTTATTAGGTGGAGTTGATCGTCCAACTAGTGGAAAAGTATTTGTCGATAATACGGATATGTATGGGTTAAACGAGACTCAGTTAGCAATCTTTCGCAGAAGACAAATCGGTCTCATTTATCAGTTTTATAACTTGATTCCTATTTTAACAGTAGAAGAAAATATTACACTGCCAATGTTACTTGATGAACATAAGGTCGATCCGAAGCAATTAGAAAAAATCGTGGGCATTTTAGGCTTGAAGGAACGTCTAAACCATTTACCGAACCAGCTTTCAGGCGGACAACAGCAACGTGTTTCGATCGGCAGGGCATTGGTTAGTAACCCTGCAATCATGCTAGCGGACGAGCCAACAGGTAACTTAGATAGTAAAAATAGTGGGGAAATCATTGAGCTTTTAAAAATGTTTAATAAAACCTATGGTCAAACGTTAATCGTGATTACACATGATGAACGAATTGCGCTGCAAGCTGATCGTGTGATTTCAATTGAAGACGGAAAAATTGCGAAGGACGAGGTGATTCGTCCATGAACATTGTCAACAGGTTGACGATAAGGCATTTGAAGGAAAATAAGCGAAGAACGCTTGTGACCATATTTGGTGTGATCATTTCGGTTGCAATGTTAACTGCTGTTGCAACGCTTGGTGTTTCATTTTTAGACTTGCTGATCAGGCAAGAGATTTCTCAAAATGGTGAATGGCATGTTCAATATAAAAATGCTAACAAAGAAGGCATTGAGGCAATTGCAAATGATGAGTCTACGAAAAAGTTAGTCATCGCAAATGATTTAGGTTATGCCTTGTTAGAGGGTTCTGAAAATCAAAGCAAACCATACCTTTTTGTCAAAGAGTATAATGAGCAAGGATTTAATCAGTTTCCAATTGAACTAAGTGAAGGAAGACTACCAGAAGCGAACAATGAGGTTGTCATTTCTGAGGCGATTGCTGATAATGCAGGAGTCGTCTATGAGATTGGTGATGAGCTTACACTTGAGATAGGAAATCGTCATATGGCAGGGATGGTTGAATCGCTATCGCAAATGGACCCGTTGCAAAGAACTGGTGAAGTGGATAACGATACTGTCACTGAGGAATTGCAAATTGAAACAACCAAAACGTATACAATCGTGGGCACAGTCAAGCGGCCGACGTGGGAGCCAATGTGGGCACCAGGATATACAATGATCAGTTATGTTGATGAAAGTACATTAGCCCCAACCGAAACAGTTGATGTGGCCGTTGTTTTAAACAAGATTAATGGATCGTTATATAAAAATGCTGAGGACCTTGCTAAGCACCTAAACATCAGCAAAGTAAATTATAACAGTGAACTTCTTCGTTTTTATGGTGTGACAGATAATGATAGCTTACGAACTACCTTGTTTTCATTAGCAGGAATTATTATGGCTGTCGTGATCATTGGTTCTGTTTCGTTAATTTACAATGCGTTCGCGATAAGCGTTTCGGAGCGGTCCAGGCATTTAGGTATGCTAGCAAGTGTCGGTGCGACAAAAAGGCAGAAGCGAAATTCGGTATTCTTTGAAGGAGCCATCATTGGTGGAATTAGTATCCCGATTGGTTTACTTGCAGGAATAGGTGGAATTGCAGTCACGTTTACATTTCTAAATTCGTTTATTGAAGATGCGCTGAATGTAACTGAGAAGCTAGTCGTTGTTGTGACACCCTCATCCATTTTAGTCGCATGTGTTTTGTCAATTGCTACCATTTTTATCTCGACATATCTCCCTGCACGTAGAGCATCGAGAATTTCTGCGATTGATGCAATCCGACAAACACAAGATGTAAAACTTTCTGGTAAAGCTGTAAAAACATCGAAGCTTGTTCGGAAAATCTTCGGAATTGAAGCAGAAATTGGTCTTAAGAATTTAAAGAGAAATAAAAAAAGATATCAAGCGACTGTATTTTCGTTAATTATTAGTATTGTGCTTTTTCTAACCGTTTCCTTTTTTACAACAAATTTAGGGAAATCGGTAGAGATGTCACAAGAAACTGTTAATTATGATATTCAAGTTATGGGCTCTAGTGACACAGATGTCTCTGAATATGAGCCATTAACAAAATTGACGGGCGTTACAGAGGATAGCGTTGTTAAAGAAATCTACCTCAATTCGTTAATAGAAGAAGAATATATTGCTGACGGAATAGTCACACAGGATGATGAAGGAAATAGTATTCTGCAGGATGGTAAATATCCGTATTATATCGTCATGCGAACGTTAGATGCTGAAAGCTTTGAGGCTTATGCAAGTAAAATTGGGGTAAACGCTGATGAATTTAAAAATCCCGAGAAGCCTTCTGTTATTGTAATCGAAAAAACGAAATATCAAGAAGGGGAAACTGGGAAATTCATTGAAACCAAGTCAATCAAAGCGCAAACTGGTCAATTAATTGATCTTTATTCGACGAATTTTGAAAATGGTGAACTAGTATTTTTACAAAAAGTTGAAATTGGAGCTTTAACCGATCAGGCCCCAATGGGGGTTTCTGACGGGTATCTAGGTGGTTTAGATATTATTGTCTCTGAGGAAGTTTTTAATGGATTGGTTAACGAAAAGATAGAAAATGAGGTAAATTCATATCTTTATATGACTAGCTCTGACCCAATGGCAACTCAAGAGGAGCTTGATGAAGTTCTACCGTCTGATCTGTATGTGTACAATGTGTTCCAGCGAAGACAGCAAAGTCAACAGATGATCTTATTTATGTCAGTCTTTACATATGGATTTATTGCGCTGATTACATCAATCTCGATTGCCAATATTTTTAACACTATTTCAACAAGTATTTCTCTTCGTAAGCGTGAATTTGCGATGTTAAAGTCAGTGGGGATGACACCGAAGGGCTTTGATAAAATGATCAATTATGAAAGCATTTTTTATGGATTGAAGGCGTTACTATACGGGTTGCCAATAAGTGTTATAGTGATGTATTTGATTTACCGTGCGTTACAAGGAACGTTTGAATATGGATTTACACTACCATGGATGAGCATCATCCAAGTTGTGGTCGCTATCTTCCTGATTGTAAGTATAACCATGCTATATTCAATTAGAAAAATTAGGAAGGAAAACATTATCGATAGTTTGAAGCAAGAATGTATATGATGCAAAGGGACGGTTCTGCTGCCTCACGAGGCGCAGAACCGTCCTTTGTGTTTTAAGTCATTTCTTTGAAAAATTGAGCTAGAAACTCCTCCATAAATGCGTGTCTATCAACGGCAAGTTGATAGCCTGTATCTGTATTCATGGTGTCTTTTAGCTTTAGTAACTTTTCGTAGAAATGATGAATGGCACTGGACTCTCCATGTCTGTATTCTTCAAGAGTCATTTGTTTCCTTACATCAAATGAAGGGTTATAGATTACTTTACCTTTACTGCCAGAATAGGTAAAGCAACGAGCGATACCGATTGCGCCAATTGCATCAAGCCTGTCAGCATCTTGAACAACCTTAGCTTCTAGTGTTTCCACTTGATTGCCATTGCCACCTTTAAATGAGATGGTTTGAATAATACGCAGTATATGATAACTATCTGCTTGTGCTACATTATGGCTAGTTAACCAAGTTGAAATATTGTTTAGTGCTATTTCCTCGTTTTCTACTACCTTATCATCAGCTAAATCGTGTAAAAGTGCAGCTAGTGTAACGATGAATAGATTGGCACCTTCTGCTTTTCCGATTTTTGTGGCCATTTTGGTCACGCGCTCAATATGAAACCAGTCATGGCCACTTGGTTCGTCTAGTAATGTAGAGCGAACCATCTTTTCTGTCTCAACTATGACGTTTTCCTTGTTCATCATCTCACCCTTGTTTTATATCGTTGTATTAGTAGTATAGCACTGGGGACGGTTCTCATGCTTGAAGCAGGAGAACCGTCCCTGTGCTTTTTATTTTGAAGTAACTTACTAATAGTATAGTAGGTCAATTTGATGTCAGTACTATGAATCTACTGATCTGTTGCCTTATAATGGTAATAGTGAGAACAGCGAGCTTTCATCCTACGCTTTTGTTATGTTTTGTAACCGTTGTCAAAAATTAATTAAGGAGTGAGCACATATGGATTTTAGATATTTAGGAAAAACAGGTCTAAGAGTGAGTGAGCTATGCCTTGGTACGATGACATTAGGAAGAGAAACAAGTGAAGAAGATAGTTATAAGATTTTAGACAGATACGCTAGTGTTGGCGGGAATTTTCTAGATACTGCGGATGTGTATACACGCGGTAGGTCAGAAGATATAGTTGGAACATGGCTCCAAAGTCAGAATAGAGATGATTATGTTGTAGCGACAAAGGTACGCTTTCCAATGGGAGAGGGTCCGAATGATGTTGGTTTAAGCAGAAAACATATTATGGCAGGTGTAAAAGAAAGTTTAAGACGTTTAAAAACGGACTATATCGATCTTTACCAAGTTCATGCATGGGACCCAAGAACGCCGCTGGAAGAAACACTTAGTACGTTAAATGATCTTGTTCGTGAAGGCCTTGTGCGTTACATAGGAGCAAGTAATTTTAAAGGCTGGCAGCTTCAAAAAGCAATCGATTTAAGCCGTCAAAAGGGATGGGAGTCTTTTGTCTGTCTTCAACCGCAATACAATTTACTTTGCCGTGCAACTGAATATGAACTCATTGATGTTTGTGAAAATGAGGGGTTAGGGGTTATTCCTTGGAGTCCACTTCGCGGTGGCTGGCTAAGTGGTAAATTTACTCGAGAGATGGCAAAGCCATTAGAGAATACGAGAATTGCAGAAGCAGCGGAAAAGGGCTACTCCGAAACGTGGGATAAGTATAACAATGATTTTACATGGAATTTACTAGATGAATTAAAAGATGTTGCGAAAGAAGCTGAAAAAACGCCTGCACAGGTTGCGATTAACTGGTTATTGCAGTCTCGTGGTGTAACAGCTCCAATCATTGGTGCACGTACAATGGAGCAACTTGAAGCAAACCTAGGTGCAGCTGGATGGGCATTAAATGTAGAGCAAAAAGCACGTCTAGATAAAGCAAGCGAATTATTCGTAAGCTATCCTTATGATCAATCCGCGATTGATCAACGAACAAAAGGAAGAGAATAACAGCGAGTAATATAGAATAAATTAGGACTAGAATAATCCTCCGATTCCTTTATAAAATCGGGGGATTTTCTATAAATGGGAGGCGGACTATCTTGAATCAGACAGTTGATTTAAATCGTAATACTAGTAATCAATCAAAAGGACTTGTTACAGCTGTGATTGTTGGTGCGGGAAATCGAACGGGTGTATATTCAAGGTATGCAGAGGAAAATCCTGACCTTTTGCAAATTGTTGGTGTTGTGGAACCTGATAATTTGAGAAGAAGGATGATAGCAGAGCGTTTTCACATTCCCGCGGAACATTGCTTTGATTCAGTTGAAGCATTTGTAAGTGTACCAACGTTTGCAGAAGCGGTGTTTAATGGAACAATGGATGAAATCCATGTTCAGACGACAATTCCTGTTTTGAAAGCTGGATATGATGTATTGCTTGAAAAGCCAATTGGGACAACTGAGCAAGAGGTTTTAGAACTATTGAAAGTTGCTTCTGAATATAAGCGGAATGTAATGATTTGTCATGTGCTGCGTTATGCTCCATTTTATCAAGAAATAAAAAGAAGAATACTAGATGGTGTGGTTGGAGAAATTGTCAACATTCAAACAGCAGAAAATGTCAGCTATCATCATATGGCCGTTTCGTTTGTAAGAGGGAAATGGAATAGTCGTGAAAAATGTAAATCTTCGATGCTGCTTGCAAAATGCTGCCATGACCTTGATGTTATTACATGGTTAATGAGTGGACACAAACCGACTAGAGTTTCGAGTTTTGGCAGTTTGATGCATTTTCGTTCAGATAAGGCACCACAAGGAGCAGGGAAACGTTGTTTAGTTGATTGTCAAATTGAAAGCGAATGTCCATATTCGGCTAAAAAGAATTATATTGATCAGGGAAAATGGGGCTGGTACGCTTGGCGAAGTATTCAACATCTAGGCCCTAATCCGACTATGGAGCAAAAAATCGAGTCACTTAAGACGGATAATCCATATGGGCGTTGTGTATGGCACTGCGACAATGATGTTGTTGACCATCAATCAGTAATGATTGAATTTGATAACGGCGCGACTGCAACTCATAATATGATGGGAGGCAGTGCTAAACCATGCCGTACTATTCATATCATTGGAACACGAGGTGAAATCCAAGGCTGTATGGAGGACGGTTTTTTTGTCATTCGTCGTCCTAACCAGAGTATGGAAGAAGGTTTCACAGAGGAGCGAATCGAATTACATGTATCAGGTGATAGTCATGGTGGCGGTGATTTGAGCTTGGTAGAGGACTTTGTGCATGTTATGCAAGGAAATCAACCATCTGTCTCAACAACGTCGTTAGAAGATTCGATTACAGGTCATTTGGTTGTTTTTGCTGCAGACCGTGCGAATGAGGAAAATCGAGTTGTACAGATGTAAGCATCGGGACGGTTCTATTGCCTCATGAGGCAATAGAACCGTCCCCGTGCTTTCGGATGGAGCGTAGTAGGATGAGAAACACAATTTCCATGATTAAACTGATAATACCAATCGAGACAGTTAGCCAAATGAGTTCATGTCCTGCAATATTAAGTGTAAATGAATTAGCAATCGCTCCCACAAGCATGACATAAATATAAATCTTAAACGTTCTTGAAGTACGAGTGTGCAATTCTTGATTGTCTAGTTTTAGCACGATGCTCATTAACAATTGAAAAATATAGAATACAAGGATGATTTTCCCTAATCCCAGCCCAGTTGAATATATTGACCACCCTTGGAAAAGAGAAAGTTGACTTAATGGGCCATAATCCATATTTTCTTGAATGAAGATTGTTGGTATCGAAAGAAAAATAAGCATAATTGCTAGGTTCCTAGCCTTTTTTGCGACTTGAAAAGTCTGTGATAATGCCGAGACTCCTAGTACAATGAACAAGTAACCGATCGGATCAGGCAGAATATCAATCGCGATTATATGTATCTCTAACATTACGAATATATAGCCCCAGAAAATCTTGTTAAGTGCTTGTTTCACCGACCATTCACTCCTTGATGCTCTTTTATAATATCATCCACCTTTTGTTGGGAAAAATAAGGAGAGTCAATGATAGGTGCTTTATAGAGAAAAGGATTATTTTCATCAGTTGTGCCTTTCATTTCTATACCAAAATCATAGTAACTTTCACGATTGGGGTTGAAGCGCATTGATAGCTGTAACCAGTCATTCTCTTTTAACGAAAGTGGAAAGATTGGCGCTGCTATTGAAATACCCTCCATTTTATTACGTTTTAGGTCTACAAGGTCTTCAAACCATTCTGGTTCGTCTTCCTCATATTTGGATGAAGGAAGTTGAGTAAGATTAAGTTTTACATACACATCTTTAGCGACTTCCTTTGGAAAAGGTACGGTGATTTCCTCAATTGTAAGAGGTTGTGTTGTAACCATCGATTTCTGACTCCAGTGTTGGTTGCTACTAGAGCTTATTTGTTCATCAAATATCTCGTAATCTGGTTCATCTCCATACACCTTTACATTTCCTATATCAGCAGTGATCGTTTGGCCATCTTTAAAAGTGACATCAATCTTATCAAACGACCATATGACATCAGACCCCTTTTTTATTGGTAAAAATGAACTCTGAAACTGCAGCACAACCGATTTTAAATAATGATGTGAAAACTCCTGCTCATATTGTGGTACATTCGTGGTTGTGGTCCACATCTGAAAATCAGTTTCAGGTGCGGGATAACCATCAACTCCATCAACATTGACATAAAGTACCTCAGAAGGATTACGTTTATTACTTAAATAATAGAATGTAAACTCGATCGTGTCTTGTTCACGCATCGACGTTTCATAATAGTGTTCTAAAAAAATCGGCTGCTCAAGCTGTTGTGCTTGAAAATAAAGATAATTGCCAGTCCAGCTAAGGATGACAATAACAAGACCACCCCACAGTATTCTTTCTCTCAACCTGCATCCCTCCAAAGCATGGGGACGGTTCTTGTGCCTCATGAGGCACAAGAACCGTCCCTAATGGTTTCTTTTTCTAAGTCGATTTCTACCAAGTGTGTACGGCTATACCTAGTGCGTGCGCTACTTTATACTCCTCGATTACGTTTCACTTCATCAACAACTTCTATAAACATAACAGCAAGGGTGAAGGGCCAGCAAGTGATTGTTAGGAATGTGTCAACAATATTTTTAAAGCTTTGATTCCAAGACTGAAATTTCTGCAGGCAATTGGCAATGAAAATCCCGGCGATTAAGTAAAGAATTACAGTAAGGAACATCATGCCTTGTTTTTCCTCCTTATATCATTCAAGGTATTAGAGCCTTTCTTCTATTAATACAGTTCTAAAAATTGGATTCCTTTCTACCTAAGTATGCGAATGTGAGTGGATTTGACACTCTTCCCCTTTGTAAAGTGTTTTATTGGCAGGCGGTTGTTGAGAATTAGGATTTATTTGAAAAATTGAAAGTGAGGCAGGAGAACCGTCCCGTTGCTTTGCTTCCACCATAAAGGTGAGAGGGATATCGGCTTTTATCAAAACAAAAGTAGGATATGTGAGGTACTTAGCTATGTAAAATATCTTATTAAAAAGAGGAGTTTCTTACAGAGACGAAGAAAAGTTGACTTCATATAGTAAAGAAAGTGGAGCAAGGACGGTACTCCGTCTCAGTAGTGGTAGACTTGCTGGGCATTCTTAGTTTGAGCAGTGAAGCGCAAGAACCGTCCCTGTGCCTCAGAAGGAGGATGATAGGTATGGGATTTTCTTTTAAAGCAATTGACCATATTCAGCTAGCAGGACCAAAGGGATGTGAGGAGGATGCCAGAAGGTTTTACAAGGAGATTTTAGGGTTTCAGGAAGTTGATAAGCCAGAAGAATTAAAGAAACGTGGTGGGGTATGGTTTACCTATGGCACTGTCCAACTACATATCGGAATAGAAGAGCCATTTATTCCGGCAAAAAAAGCCCATCCAGCATTCGAGATTGAAAATATTGAAGAACTCATAAATCATTTGCGTAATTCTGGTGTAGACGTTATCGAAGATAGCAACCTCCCAGGTGCACAACGAATGTACGTCACTGACCCAATGGGAAATCGGATTGAATTACTAGAATGGCGGTAAAGCACGGGGGCGGTTCTCGTGTCTCGTCTTCGCTAAGGAAGCACGGGCGCGGTTCTCGTGCCTCGTCTTCGCTAGGGAAGCAAGGGGACGGTTCTCGTGCCTCATTTTCGCCAGGAAAGCAAGGGGACGGTTCTCGTGCCTCATTTTCGCCAGGGAAGCAAGGGGACGGTTCTCGTGTCTCGTCTTCGCTAAGGAAGCACGGGCGCGGTTCTCGTGCCTCGTCTTCGCCAGGGAAGCAAGGGGACGGTTCTCGTGCCTAATTTTCCCCCACAAAGCATGGGTTAGTGAAGCACGAGAACCGTCCTAAAGGTTTCCGATTTGAGGTGCTTTTCTTAAAAAAAGTGCGGAAATGAAAGTCATATGGGCATCGTAATTGGTATAGGTATAAAAAAAGAAACTCGCCATAGTAATTGGCAAGTTTCTTTCTTTGGGGATACAAAAACCTTATTTATATAAAATTGTGATACGGTTACCGTAACGATTCTAAAAGAGGGTTGCAGCGATAGTAAAATAAGTGGAAATATTCCCGTTAAATGGAGATTAGAGCTCGTTTTGGGATAAATAGGGGGAGTTTTTCCGCCTATACAAAGCAAGATACCTCTTTTCACGTTTTTCGAGTCAGAATAAGCGGAGTTTCTTCCTCTATTTTAGGCTATTTTCAGTGCCATTTGCTAATTAAGGGGAATTTTTCCCTCTAAGTTATCAGCTCAAAGTTCCTAACCGATCTTCTAACCGAAAAGAGCGAACTCTCACGTTCCAAGAAGCGAGAATAAGCAGCAATTTATCGACCAACTTATAAAAATCAATAAAACTTTTACTCAAAACGACGCCACTGAAAATGACAGAAATTATAGCCCTCTTTTTTAATAGTACAATGCTTATTGAGCTTCAGAATAATAAAAATCAATGCTTTATCAAAGTTAATGAAAGTTCATAGAAACTTTGATAGATATAAGAATTGACGTATGCCAATTCATACATCAATTCTTGTACATCAATTCTTGTACCTTTTAAAAAGAAAGCACCCGATAATAGAACCCTATAGAACCGTCCCTCTGCTCTATTACACTCGGTTTTTACCCTTTATGCTTTTCGTAATCTTCTTCCATTTTTCCTTTTCAACAAGCTGTGCACGTTTGTCTGCTTTTCGCTCAAGGTAGGCAAGTTCCTTTTGAAGCTTTTCATAGCTTTGAAATCGTTTTTCATCAAGAATACCTTCGTCGATCGCATTTTTTACGGCACAGCCAGGTTCTGTTTGATGTTGACAATCTCGATATCGACACTGAGCAGCGAGGTCTTCAATTTCTGTGAAACTCTCAGAAAGGCCGTCCCCGGCATCCCATAGTTGAAGCTCACGCATCCCAGGAGTGTCAATTATTAGGCCTCCAGTAGGTAATGCAAGCAATTCGCGATGTGTAGTAGTATGTCTTCCGCGATCATCGCCTTGACGAATTTCTTGGACGACTTGTTTATGCTCGCCCAGTAAGAAGTTGGTTAGCGTTGATTTGCCAGCACCAGACGAACCAAGTAAGGCCACCGTTTTACCAGGACCAAAATAAATGGATAATTCATCGATGCCAATCTCAGTTACAACACTAACTAAATGAATTGGCACGCCAAATGCAATGCTTTCAACTTCATTCAATCTTCTATCGATATCATCACACAAATCTGCTTTTGTTAAAATAATTACAGGATTTGCACCGCTTTCCCATGCCATTAAGAGATAACGTTCAATTCGCCTCACATTAAAATCATTATTTAATGCGTTTACTAAAAATATCGTATCAATGTTTGCTGCGACAACCTGTTCTTCCGTTGTTTCCCCAGCAAGCTTCCGAGAAAACTTACTAAAACGTGGTAACACTTCATGAATGGTTGCTTTTCCTTCCTCATGGCGTGTTGATAATACAACCCAATCTCCGACAGCCGGAAAATCTTCTCTACCTTTCGCACCAAAACGAAATTTTCCAGATATCTCTGACAATAACTCTCCTTGTTCAGTGAGAACTCTGTACATACCCTTATGCTCAAGCACCACGCGCCCAGCTTGATATCGCTTATCTTGATGTTCACTAAAAGCCTTCTCTAATTCTTGATTCCATCCTAATTGTTTGATATCCAACGTAGTTTCCTCCATTTTTGAAAAAAATAAAGAACCGACATAGCCGGTTCTACAATCGCAAAATTATTTTTTTGCGCATAAAAAAACCGCGAGCGAACGATCGACACAGCCCACGGATAACATTTCTTTCAAAATAGAAAAAACGTTGAATTATTCCATATTTGAAGAGGGCTGTGCCTTACTATTCAGAACAATAACTGCAATCACTTTATCCATTCTCATAACACATCCCTCACTTTCGTCAATTTGTTGAGATAACTATAACATATATTGGAAGAAATGGAAAGTGGAAAATAGCCTAAAAAAGCCTTGTGACTCAGTTTTTGTGTAGAAGGATATCGTATAAAATGAATCCTAGTTCTAGAGGTTCATAGATATGTAGAGCACGAGAAAAGAGATCACGGAGGCTCATTATGATGATGGGGGAAGAAGCCCCATGCTTTGCTTTGGAGAATGAAGCACGAGAACCGTCCCCGTGCTTTGCCCGTGCTTTGCCCAAGCAGGGGGACCGGCCGTGCTTTTGCATGTGTTATTGGTGTAATAATGTTGTTATAGAAAAAAATGGGAAAAAGTCCATTGACAGGACAGGCACATCGGGGTTATCATGTTAATACATTAAGAATATGAGTCGTAGTCTCCTAAAGGGGAGTAGCTTTAACAGCAAAGTCGTCATTTCAGAGTGTGACAGCTCTCGGCTTTGTTGGCAACGTAACGTTGTTAGCAAGACCTTTACCGGAAAGGGTAGAGGTCTATATTTTTGGCCTTTACCGGTGCGGTAAAGGTCATTTTTGTTTTTATGGTTCTCATAAAAAGGCTCTTGTCCTTTTTAGATAATAATTAGTTTAGTAGATTACTATTTCGAAGGGAGAAAAAATATGGAACTATTTAGCGCAGAATTTTTTACGGCATTATTATCCATTGTTGTGATTGATTTAGTTCTAGCAGGCGATAACGCGATTCTTATCGGTCTTGCCGCTCGGAACTTGCCAAAGCATCAGCAGAAAAAAGTTATTCTTTGGGGTACATTGGGAGCAATCTTAATAAGAGTTGCTGCTACATTAGCGGTAGTTTGGTTGTTAAAGATTCCAGGCTTGTTATTAGTGGGAGGTCTATTATTAGTTATTATTGCTTATAAACTTCTTACGGACGACAAAGACCATGATGTTGAAGCTGCAGGAAACTTTTGGGCAGCTATTCGTACCGTTATCATCGCGGATGCACTAATGGGATTAGATAATGTGCTAGCAATCGCAGGTGCATCACACGGAAACTTTGTCCTAGTTGTGTTAGGTTTACTAATCTCTGTACCAGTTGTCATGTTTGGTAGTACCATCATCCTAAAGTTTATCGATCGCTACCCAATCATTATTACTATCGGTGCGGCTATCTTAGCTTGGACTGCTTCAAAAATGATTGTTGGGGAGCCATTCCTAAAAAGCATTTTCGACAATGGATTTGTTAAATACGGATTTGAAATCCTCGTAGTGGCTGCTGTCATCCTCATTGCTCGAATGAAAAAGGCAAAGGCAGCGAATGAAAACAGTCAGCAAGTGGGGCAAGAAGTATTACGAAAAGTTGAATAGTATCTTGTAAGACAGCTAGTCGCTTCTAGTTTGCTAAAAATGTCCTTTTAAAAAAGCGTACTTAAAAACAATGACATACCATTCACATTACTCGTGAAGTAAAGGTGTCATTAAAAAACGTATATAGGGAGTGGAAGTGCCCAGAAACATATGGGTACTTCCACTTTTTTTAATTTTATGCTCCGCTCACATAAAAGTGCGTGTCCACTTGAAATTCATTAAAATTTTCTATTGCTCAGCTTTATTTTGGTGTCATGAAGTTTACATTTAAAAAATAAAATAGAAAAAAATCGAAAAAAATAAAAAATTTATACAAGTAGTGGCATCTTTTATAAAATATGGTATAATTGAAGATACAAGAAATTTCAAATATTCAAAAAATAAAAACATCAAGGAGGAATTTATGTACAGACTAAGCGAAAAACAAATGATATTTATTTACACAGGTCCTGATGGGTCAGGTAGAAAGACACTAGCTAAGATGGTCGCAACAATGTTTGACATGCAAACAGTACCCTCATTTACCACACGTAACCCCCGCCCGTTCGAAAACAATGGAGAAGATTATCACTTCGTTAGTAAGGAAACCTTTTTACAATTAAAAGAACAAAATGAGTTTCTTGAAAGTGTTGAAATTGACGGAAACTACTATGGTATTCGTGAAATTGATATTAAAAATCTCTTTAAAAAACATAAGGTGTTATTTTTAACACTAAATCCTGAAGGTGCCCAGCTATTAAAAGATATGTATGGTGATCAGGTTGTTCGAATTTTTGTATATGCTGATCGAGATACTGTTATTAAAAGACAAAAAGAACGTGGCGATGACGAAGCAGATATCACACGACATATGAACCACTATGATGAAAACATGAATTATAAGTCAGCGTGTGAGCATGTATTTGAAAACTATGATTTACCGCAGGTTTCATATCAAATTAGCGAAGTGATTGAATCGTACTTAGATCGAAATTTGATCGTGACAGATTATTAATAAGATAAAAAAGAAAGCGCTCTATTACTCCGAGTAGGTCACTAGATTACTAGTGACCTTGTTCGGATTTTTTGGGGATTTTTGGTGAAATTTGTTACTTTATATATGTTTTGCTAGAACTCTGTTACATTTATTCAGGAGTTGGAAAATTAATAGTAAACCGATAGTATTTCATGGTTGTTTAATAGGTTTATCCATTGTAATATAATAGGTGGAGTGGTGTAGGAAAGCACCATTCTATATGAAAATGGTAGCTTCAAATGGTTGAATATAAATGAATAAATCAAATTGGAAATGAATTTCTAGATAGACTGCTAGAGTTTAAAGCCAAAATAAGCGGTAGATTTTTCTACCCTTATTTTGGCTTTTTCTTTTGAAAAATATATTAGATAGGAGAGGCAACAGATGGTCGATATTGATAGTCAGATATCCAAAAAGAACCAACTTTTACATCACTATATCTACAATCAGCAAGCGAGCGGTTTCGAGATATTGTCTCAAAAGGATGATGCCTTTCTTATTTGTAACCTTTATGGGAGTATTGTGTTTCAAAGTGTTTGTTGTGAAAAACTAACAGGTTATCATTCACAAGAGATTTCTAAGATGACGGTAGAAAACCTTTTTTCTATTAGAGATTTTCTGCAGACTCAAATGGCCCAAACAAAAGCAGAGATGTACAACAAACAAGGTGGTCTAGCTATCATTGTTGATTTGATTTCTATTCCTATTTTTTCTGAAGGCGATGTCGTTGGTCACTATCTTGTGGTTAAACCAGTAGGTGAGGGGAGGAATCACTTTCTGGAATATTCATCGGATGGTATGCTATTTTTACGAGATACCACTATATTATCTGTTAATAAAAGTGGTATAGCAGTACTTGGTGCAAAAAATGAAGACGAAGTGATGGGGAAAGATCTCGGGTGTTTTTTCCAGCAAGCTGACAAGATAAAAAAATCGATCACATCGGTAAAATCGGGCGATGTGATGAGACCTGTTAAACATACAATTATGAAGGTTAATGGAGATACAGTGAATGCGAAGATTCAAGTATTACCCTCCATTTACCAAGATGAAGTAGGAACATTGGTAATTATCAAAACACCTGTTGAGGGGATACATGATGTTGAACTATCAATGATAGCTGAAAGAAATTCGACAGCGGGACAGTTAGCCGCAGGAATTGCTCATGAAATCCGTAACCCAATTACTGCGATCAAAGGGTTTTTACAATTAATTAGAAGCGACGGTGATCACAGTGATGAATATTATCAAGTTATCGATGGTGAAATAGGTCGTATCGAGGAAATATTAAAAGAGTTATTAGTTCTAGGAAGACCGACAACGAAAGTTTATGGCATTCATCAACTTGAAAGGTTATTACATCAAGTGATTGTTCTTATGAAATCACAAGCTTTATTGCATAATATTGTAATTGACCAACATTTTCAGTTAGCAGATACTGTCATTTGCTGTGAAGGAAATCAAATGAAGCAAGTATTTATTAATTTAATGAAGAACGCAATTGAAGCGATGCCTGGTGGAGGAAAGGTAACAATAGAGACAGAAAGACGTGATCATTCACATATTGAAGTTCGAGTGATTGATGAAGGGTGTGGGATTCCACTTGAAGTATTGAAACGAATGGGCGAACCGTTTTTTACCACAAAGGAGAATGGAACAGGTCTTGGAATGCTAGTCACAAAGCAAATTATTGAAGAGCATGGTGGCACCCTTCAAATTGATAGTGATTCTAGTGGAACGTGTATGAAGGTGATTTTACCAATTTCGTCGTGATTGCTACGATCAGCATGTAGTAGTTATGGATATTTCAATCCATTTACGAAAGAAATAAGAATTTGAATTATTTGCCTTTTGTCTTCTAAAATGATAGACTTGTAAAGTCTAATGTCTAGCAGTCATTAGTTATTAGTTAGTGAATTTTAATCTATGAACTTTTGAATATACTAATTACTGGTAAATGGAAGAAACTATTTTATACTATAGAATGTCTTATCCATGGCCTAACTTTTCTGTATGAAGGGAAGTTAGGTCTTTTTTTATATGGAAAAAATTTCCGTGCTAAAAAAGACCATCTTCACGTTTCAAGGATAGTAAAGTTTGAAGGAGGAACATGATTGAGGAAAATGCTTGATATGGAACAAGAGACCCTCCTCCATTTAAGTAGCACATTTAGTAAATTACTTAAAAGAAGCTTTGGAAAGGGTCCTGAAAGTTGTTTTGTAAGCTCACATGATAGTCGATTAATTATAGTGATTCGTCATTTTCTAACTCCTCCTGAGGAGGTATTGCTGCAAAAGCAAAAGATTGGATTAATCGACCGATTTCGTTCGGCTGTTATGGATGTGGTAGTTGATGAATTTACGGAAGAAGTGTCTCGCGTTTTTGGAGATTCCTATCCTTCCTATTATGCAGATTGGGATTATACGACAAATTCTGCACTGATTTTATTGGAAGGTCAAGGTAAGAAGCCGTGGTTGGACTATCGCTCCTACACTCGTTTTCAGGAACTTTTATCAGAGGAAATTAGTAAGTTGAGTGCTGGTCTTCAAAAACGTCCATCTATGATTGATGTCGTCAAGGTACATCAAAATTTAGTTGTCACTGTTTGTGAAGGCGTTCTGATGCCGTTTGAAAAAGTGATGTATGAACAAAAGCATTATGCATTATTAAGTGAGCGTTCAAGGGAAATAAAGCAGGGATTCGTTGCAAAATTAAATGAATTTGAACATGTTTTTGGCCGAAAAATAGCAAATCTTTATCTAACATGGGATTACAAAAACGATAAAAGTCATATGTTTTTTAGTTTAAAATGAAGACAAGTATACATAGCAGGATTTAAGCTAAGTTTGAGAGAAGGTACGGTTCTTTCGGCTTGGCTTTTTTAATTTGGGGTTAGTGTTTGGGAAAAACCTATGTGGAAATAGTTGAAAAAGGGTGAGACACGATTTAACTGGTTATATTTGGTTTTCTTTCTGAATTTTGTACATACTAGCTACTATAATATTTGGAAGTGAAACTGTTATAGAATAGCAGATGTTTTTAGAAAAGGAGGGCTAAGTGAATGGATCAAAATCAACTAAATTCAATCAGCAGTTATACGAGTAAATTGCTTAGGAAGAATTTTGGGAAAGGTCCACAATCTTGCTACACCATCTTAAATAAGTTTTATTTAGTATCATACATACAAGGTTTTATTTCTCCTATGGAAGAGGTACTTATGGAACAAGGACAACGTAATCAGGTTGAATTAGCCAGGAATGTCATTATTAATCATTTATTAGAAGAGCTTAGAGGAGTTGTGCAGGTTTCATTGGATTGTGAAATTGAGGAAAGTTTCCACGACTGGAATTTACCAAATAACTCTGGAATGATCATGTTTAAGATGAGCGATGAACTAGAAAGTGTACGCTCAGAAATTAAGTTTGATTTTAATAAATTTGAGGAAGAAGTTGCCCGAATTAGTGCATTGGTTCAAAAGGTTCCTGATCAGATTAATGTATTTCCAATGTCATCATCCATGGTGTTAGTTGAGCGAAAAGGCATCTTAATTCCAATAGAAAAAGCGTTAATAGATAAAGGGTTTGGAGAAGAACTAAGGCTAACCAAAGACGAGTTTGAAAAACGCTACTTCCACCATTACGGAAAATTTGACGAACTCCTTCCAAGCCGAGTAAAAGACATTTTCATCGATTGGAACTTTAAAAACGACAAATCCCTCATGACATTCGTCCTCGACTGAAGCGGGGGGCTGAAGCGTGGGGACGGTTCTGGTGCTTCAAATAATGGAGAGTGTGAAGCGTGGGGACGGTTCTGGTGCTTCAAATAATGGAGAGTGTGAAGCGTGGGGACGGTTCTGGTGCTTCACATACTGAATACTGGAAAGTGAAGAATACAACGTTCGAATACTTAATTTTTATAGATGCTTTAAGCCTAGGCAACTAAATATCAAGATTCAACGCATAGTAGGACTAATAATTAATTGCTTTTTCTAGATTATAAGAGATGAGAAAGGCGGTGAACATCGTGAGTAAAACTTCTGGGTTAAATGCCTTTCAGGTCGCTGCGACCTATATTGGGACGATTGTCGGAGCGGGATTCGCTTCTGGACAAGAAGTATTGCAATATTTTAGCGCGTACGGTATCCATGGTATTTGGGCAATTTTACTAACATCGCTTTTGTTATTCTTATTTGGATTTGTTGTGCTAGCCGTTGGAAAAGCGGTACAAGCAAGGTCGTATGTGAATGTTGTGCAATTCACGAATGGAAAGCTTTTAGGAGCCGTTATTGACCTAGTGATAACCATCTTTTTGTTTGGGGCTTTAGCTATCATGTTCGCTGGTGCTGGAGCGATTTTTGATGAGCAGTTTCATCTTTCACCACTATGGGGGACGCTGGTAATGGCTGTTCTTTCCTTACTCACTGTATTTACAGGTATTAAAGGTGTAATTCATGCAATTAGTTACCTTGTACCGTTATTGCTTATAGCTGTGTTAGGAATAGCGATTTATAGTATTTTTACAAGCCCAATTACTTCGGATGATTTAGCATATGTAAAATCATTAGAAGGTGTAGCACCAAACTGGCTGGTGTCTTCCTTTAATTACGCATCCTATAACCTTGTTATGGCACTTCCTGTTTTAGCTCCCATGGGGGCCGAAGCGACGCGACGCAAGACATTGTTTTGGGGAGCATTTTTAGGTGGAGTGGGACTAGGTGTTGGAATACTCGCTATCTATTTAAGCATATTAACTAATATTGAAGTAGTTGGTCAAGTCGAAATACCTATGATTAGAATAGCGTTAAATATTGCCCCGGTTATTCAAATATTATTTGTATTTGTCTTGCTTGCCGCTATTTATACAACGGCAATCGGTAATTTGTATGGTTTCGTTTCTCGTATTACAATCGTACCCGTTCAGTATCAAAAATGGGTTATTGTGATTACAACGATAGGTGCCTTTTGTGTAAGTCAGGTGGGATTTCGAGTGATGGTAAAATATTTATATTCTGCAGTAGGATATGTGGGGTTTTTATTTTTCGCGGGGCTTCTTTATGTGTGGTTTTTTAAAAGGAAGGAAATCCAGTAAAGTACACGGTCAGTGAAGCATGGGCAGTGAAGCGCGGGGACGGTTCTCCTGCTTCTGAGGCAGGAGAACCGTCCCCATGCTTCCCCATGCTTCACTCCGTTGATAAAATTGTTTATTACTGTTATAATGTAGTTAATAGTTCAAATTATTACTAACTCCAAAGGGGAGTAGCTACGATAATTAAGTCGTCATTACGGGATTATATCCTCGGCTTAATTAGCAACGAATGTTGTCAGCGAGACCTTTGCCATGATGGTGAAGGTTATATTTATATAAACACCTTTACCAGCATTTGAGGTAAGGTGTTTTTTCGTTTCAAAAATCTTTAGTAAGCAGGGGATGAGGCAGAAGAACCGCCCCCGTGCTTTGATGGGAGAGTTGTTATGTTAAAGAAAATTATTAAAGAAATTATGAAAAGTAAGTCACAGTATAAGCGTTATTCGAGCAGCGGGTATAAGAAAAAGAAGCATTATGGCCATCCTTCTCATTATGGTCATAAGTATTATAAGAAGAAGCATAAGTCTAGCGGATTTTTTAGATCGTATAGTAGTTAATGTTCTATGGGTAGCATTTTCGCAAGCATCTTTGAGAAACGGTTAAAAAATGATACATTGCTTCTTGAAAGATATAGGATAAAGGATTTTATTGGTAAGGGTAGTTATGGTTTGGCGTACCTTGCTGTTGATTTGGTTACAAACAATACAGTGATTGTAAAACAGGCACGTAAGAGATGGCGCAAGAATACAGAGGGTATGTTAGAAAATGAGGCACGCCAACTTCAAAATGTAAGCCATCCGTCAATTCCAACTTGCATCCAATTTTTTGAAGAAAACCACCGCTTTTTTCTGGTCATGGAATATATTGACGGTCGTAACTTCGAGGATTTGATTTTAAACGATGGACAAACGTATGATGAAAAGGAAAGCTTACAAATATTTTATCATGTTATTCAAGTAGTTCGATATTTACATAGTCGTAAGATCATCCATCGTGATCTTCGACTACCAAATATTCTTTGTAAAAATGACCAGGTTTTTGTGATTGATTTTGGTCTTGCTGTCACTATTCAAAAAGAGGAAAAAGCAGAGTGTGTAACAGAAAAACAGATGTTTCGAGAACAATCTTATCGAAGTGATTTTTATGCACTAGGTCACTTTTTGTTGTTTTTACTATATTCAACATTTGAACCTACTTCTAAAAAAGAAAGAGGTTGGGAAGAAGAATTAGTATTAACTGAAGGTACACGGCGTATTTTGAAAAAGCTGTTACGAATCGATGGAAGCTATAAACATATAGACGAAATAGTAGACGATTTGATGAAACATAGGGACGGTTCTTCTGCTTCAGTAAAATGAAGCAGAAGAACCGTCCCTTTGCTTACCTTTGCTTAATAAAGGAACTTTAGAATTCTAGTAGAATACTAAGTATTAGAAAAGACTTATCTAACCAGGGGGAATTAGGTATGGCAACAATTTTAAAAAAAGGGAAGAGTGTAGAAGAAGTTGCACAACATGATGCAATAGTAACTGACATTGTTAGTGGCATTATTAACAAGGTAGAAGCTGAGGGTGATTACGCTGTAAGAGAATTATCTATGCAGTTTGATAAATGGTCACCGCAAAGCTTTCGTTTATCATCTGAACAGATTGAAGAAATTGTAGGAAGCATACCTGAACAAACGATCACGGATATTAAATTTGCACAAACCCAAATTCGCCGTTTTGCGGAGGAACAACGAAATTCAATGAAGGATATTGAAGTCGAGACGATGCCAGGGGTTATTTTAGGGCATAAAAATATTCCTGTGAGTAGTGTAGGTTGTTATGTGCCGGGTGGACGCTATCCTATGGTTGCTTCTGCACATATGAGTATTTTAACAGCAAAGGTTGCAGGAGTGGAACGTGTGATTGCCTGTACGCCACCAATTAATGGCGAAATTCCTGCCGCAACGGTTGCTGCAATGCACTTAGCTGGTGCTGATGAGATTTATATTTTAGGCGGAGTACAAGCGATGGCAGCAATGGCACTTGGTACAGAGACGATTGAATCTGTTGATATGATTGTTGGTCCTGGCAATGCCTTTGTTGCAGAAGCGAAAAGGCAGTTGTTTGGTCGGGTTGGGATTGACCTTTTAGCGGGTCCAACAGAGACATTGGTTGTTGCGGATGAATCAGCAGATGCGGAAATGATTGCTACTGATATTTTAGGTCAAGGTGAGCATGGACCAACCTCACCAGGTGCGCTTATTACTACGTCCGAGAGGTTAGCGCATGAAACAGTAGCAGAAATTGAAAAGCAATTAGAGGTGCTCCCGACAGCAGATGTAGCACGAGTGTCTTGGGCAGACTATGGAAAAGTCATTCTTGTTGATTCGAAGGAAGAAGCGTTAAAAGAAGCAAATAAATTGGCATTTGAGCACGTTGAGATTTTAACAGAAGACCCTGATTATTTTTTAGATAATATGAAGAATTATGGAAGTTTATTTTTAGGACCAGAAACAAATGTTGCTTACGGTGACAAGGTAATTGGTACAAATCACACGCTTCCAACCAAAGGAGCTGCACGTTACACTGGCGGTCTTTGGGTGGGGAAATTTTTAAAAACGGTTACATATCAAAAGGTTTCACCAGAGGCAAGCGCATATATAGGTGAATACGCGGCAAGATTGTGTCAGTTAGAAAACTTTGCTGGACATGCTGAACAAGCCTTACTTCGAGTACGTCGTTATGGCAAGAAGTAAGTGATGAAAGAAAATGCGGTACGAAACTCTCCCGAAGCAGGAAATTTCTCCTTTCGGGGGTTTTCCTTTGCAGTGTCAGAAATTTTAATGAGTAATGGCGCAGCCAAGATCCTCATGTCATAAGTCGTTACATCAAGACATGATCAATCAAATTCATTTTACTCAAGTAATCGAAAAACCCCTTCATGATATAAATACAAACCAAGAATGAACCACCAAATAATAAAACCGAGGGCGAGTAATACATAATTAGGACCCTTTATCATGAATATAGTTTTTTCTATCGTGTAAATATTATTCGTATGAGGCATGGGGACGGTTCTCATGCTTCATTTTTGAAATCGTAAGTACAAGAAACTATAGGAGGTTTTTCAGTGCTTTGCGACTGTGAATAACTATCTAGAATGGATACCGAGTCCAACGCAAACGGTCATAGAATATCATCAAACTTCCGGGTCATCTCCCCACGATAAGGGTGCAAAGCTACTACCTGGAAAACTCCATACTCTCTTCAGCTAGTTGCGAAACGGCATGCAGCTTTGCGACTAGCTGAAGCAAGCTTCTTAGGATTCCTCTGTGGCAGGAGCATGGTTCCCTAACTCTTCCGTCGATGCTCTTCCTAGTATTGTACAGATATCCATGCTGCGCTAGCGCATTTATACTTAATTTGACGTAATCGGATTCTAGAAATTCGCAACACCTGATTTGTGTTGTAAAATAAGATTGAGGCACAAGAACCGTCCCTGTGCTTCATTTTGTAGGAGGTGGTTTGTTTGGAGCGTGTGACGATTTTGGTTGCGGATGATGAGATGGAGATTGCTGAGTTAATTGCGATTCATTTAGAGAAGGAAGGGTATCATATTATTAAGGCGAGTGATGGGCTTGAAGCCATTCGGGCCGTTCAGTCTCAGCATATTGATTTAGTTATTTTAGATATTATGATGCCCGGAATAGATGGGTATGAGGTTACTCGCCAAATTCGTGCAAAGTATCATATGCCAATTATTTTTGTCAGTGCTAAGTCTTCTGATTTTGATAAAATTACAGGGTTAGTGTTGGGAGCGGATGATTATATGACGAAACCTTTTAACCCTATGGAATTAGTTGCGCGTGTGAATGCACAGCTTCGTCGAGCTATGATGCTAAATCAACCCACGAATGCTGCTACTTCATCTAAACTTGAAGTAGCTGGTCTGATGATTGACATTGATAAGCGGTCAGTTGTTCTTTTTGGAGAAGAAGTTGAGTTAACTCCCAAGGAGTTCGATATTCTTTATCTTCTTGCAAAACATCCAAAGAAGGTCTTCAGTGTCGAACATATCTTCCAACAGGTTTGGGGGGAAGTGTATTATGAAGGTACAAATACGGTCATGGTGCATATTCGAACGTTGCGAAAAAAACTTGGTGAGCATAACCGGAAAAACAAGCTAATCAAAACAGTCTGGGGAGTCGGATATGCATTTAATGGCTAAGATGTTACACAGCTTTCGCGTAAAAATGATTTTGAACATGGGATTTAGCATGCTTTTATCAGGTACCATTACCTTTGGTATATATAAAGTGTTGCAATATTACTATTACCACTATGTACGTTGGGATGATCCATTAGCAGCATTACGGACGCAAATAAGAAATATTGGAGATATTTACTTCTTTTTATTGCTGTTTATCCCAATGTCCATTTTGTTTTTCTACCTTCTCACGAAACGATACTCTAGGTATTTCAAAGAAATTTCGAGCGGAATCCATCATCTTGCTAGTGGAAATTATAGCTATCGAGTCGAGATTCCCTCACATGATGAGTTTGGTAACATAGCAAAGGATATAAATTTAGCGAATGAAGAATTACAACAAGCTATTGAAAAGGGAAATATAGCAGAAAGTAGTAAAGACCAATTAGTCGTAAACCTTGCTCATGATTTGCGAACACCACTTACGTCTGTTTTGGGTTACCTCGATTTAATTTTGAAAGATGAGCGGTTAACAGAAGAACAGGTACGACATTTTACCTCTATTGCTTTTTCAAAATCACAGCGTTTGGAACGATTGATTGATGAATTATTTGAAATTACAAGACTGAATTATGGAACGTTAACAGTCGAAAAAAAGCCGATTGACTTATCTGAATTACTCTATCAACTAAATGAAGAGCTTTATCCCCTCTTTGAAAAAAGTAATTTAACCGCAAGGATACAGGTTGCTGATAACCTCCATATTCTCGGTGATGGTGATTTACTTGCGCGTGTATTTGAAAATTTGCTGACTAATGCAATCCGTTATGGAAGTGACGGGCATTATATAGATGTTAATGGGTATCGTGAAGATGGATATGTAATCGTAGAAGTAATTAATTATGGTGGGACGATTCCAGAAGAAGAGTTGCCATATCTATTTGATATGTTTTATAAAGGTGATAAGGCACGAACACATCAAGAGGGCAGCACCGGTCTCGGTTTGTTTATTGCAAAGAATATAGTAGAACAACATGACGGTGTAATACAGGCTCAAAGTAATCTTATTCGTACACTGTTTGAAGTTCGCCTGCCCCAAAAAGAGGGTTAGTTAGAAAATTAGGGGAAATTTAAGAAAAATTTTATTTTTACCCCACTCTTTTTTTTAAAAGTTTTTTCTATTCTACTTGTAAGTAGATAAGGAGGAAACGGATATGAAGAAGTGGGGTTTGTTAGTATCGTTACTATGTTCTGTAGGTGTTTATTGTGTTAGTCAAGGGGAATTGCTTGAAAAAGAAGTTGAGATAGTAGCCTTCCATCCCGATGAGCATCTAGAAGTAAGAAGTGAAGTGATAGATGAAGCTACCATTTATCAGGGTAATCTTGTATTAGTGAATCATGAACAACCTGTACGACCTGAAGGTGTTCTACCAGATGTCATTGACTTATTTGATCATCGGGAGGAGTACGCATCAGGATATGGATTATTAGATGCAAATGTACAATTATCTGCTGAGGTTGCTGAAAAGTTTTCTGAAATGATCCAAGCTGCTCGTCAGGATGGAGTGGACCATTTCATGGTTAATAGCGGGTTTCGTGACTTTTCCGAACAAGAACAATTATTTCAAGAAATGGGACCTGCTTATGCTCTGCCACCTGGACATAGTGAGCATAATCTGGGTTTGTCCCTTGATATTGGTTCGACTTTGATGAAAATGGAGGAAGCACCAGAAGGAGAATGGTTAGAAGATAACGCATGGAAATACGGATTTATTTTACGATACCCAAAGGATAAAACAGACGTGACAGGTATTCAGTATGAGCCCTGGCATTTCAGGTATGTCGGCCTGCCGCATAGCGCAATTATGGATGACAGGAATTTAGCATTGGAAGAATATCTGGATACCCTAAAAAGAGAAAAGAATCTCTCTGTTCACGTGAATGACAAAGAATATCGCGTCTTATATTTTTCACTAAAAGAGACTAACACCATTCAAGTACCTCAGAATGGATCATATGAGATTTCAGGAGACAATTCAGATGGAATAATCGTGACAATGTATGAGTGAAAGAACGTACCCATGCCTTCCAATTTGGTATATTTGTATTGCCCTACTAATATACTAAATTGGTGAAATAAAATAACAACACTCACAAAACACATGGCATTTTAAATACGGAATTTGCTATGTGTTTTTTTATATTGCCCTCAAAAAGGGTGAAGAAAATGGAGTTTGAAAAATAGGGAGTAATGAAATTTGGTTATAGTAATGAAGCAAGAGAACCGTCTCCAGTCAGTAAAACTGAAGCATGAGAACCGACCCCGTGTTTACTTGGAGGGATTATGTTGAGGATAGTGATAGAGGGTATGAAAAAAGCTGCTGCGAAGGAAATTTTAGGGTGGAGGTATGAAGCTCCATATGATTTTTATAATCTTGATTTTTCGGTAGATTCACTGAATGAATTTTTAAATGGCACGTATTATGTACTTAGTGATGAGGAAAATGGAGTAATTGGTTTTTATTGTAGTGGAAGGTCTGCGCAAGTGCCCTCTGGAGATATGTATGGAATGTATCAGGGTCCATATCTAGATGTAGGTCTTGGCATGCATCCAAAATTGGTTGGTCAAGGTTATGGATTTGAGTTTTGTACGACTATTTTAGCGCATCGTCAAACTGTTCAGGGTAGGTCTCCTATCCGTTTAACTGTGGCGACATTCAATATTCGAGCGATTCGATTGTATGAACGGCTTGGCTTTGTAAAAAAACATGAATTCCGCGGTACTTGTTGTGATTTTATGACGATGGTTAAAGAGAGTAACTAGTGTGAGTTTTATTAGAAGGATATTCACAATCGAAGTCGTATAGTAAAGGTAAGAAATATGATGATAGCGAGGGCTTGGTACATGGGGAAATATAAGCGTGAACTTACTGAGGAGTTAATTCAATTTATTAGTGAACAAAAATTATTTTTTATTGCGACTGCACCTTCTGATGATGGGAGAATTAACCTGTCACCAAAGGGGTATGATTCTTTTAGAGTTATGGATAACAAAACCATTGCATATGTAGATTATGCAGGAAGTGGAAATGAAACAGCGAACCATATTAAGGATAATGGAAAAATCACGTTTATGTGGTGCAGCTTTGACGAGCAGCCCTTGATTTTACGTGCGTATTGTAACGGAGAGATTATTGCGAAAGGCAGTGAATCCTACCTTGAAATCATGAAGGGATATTATCCGACTGTGGATCCTAGTGCGGCAAGGCAGATTTTTGTTTGTAAAATTGAAGGCATTCAAACGAGTTGTGGCTTTGGGGTACCGTTACTAGAGTATAAGGGTGAAAGGCCGACGATGAAGAGATGGACGGAACAACAGGTGGCCAAAGGGACACTGGATGATTATATTGAAGAACACGGGATGCGTTTGGAGGAGAAATTTCCGCTCGCAAAAGAATAATTTATTGAGACATTATGGGGGACTTTATGCGAAAAAGGACGATCGTTTTTACTGGTGGTGGCTCGGCTGGTCATGTAACACCAAATGTCGCGATTATCAACGAGTTAAATAAGGAAGAATGGAACATCCATTACATTGGTTCAAAAAAGGGGATTGAGAAAGAGCTTATTTCAAGGATTCGAATCCCATATTATCAGATTAGTAGCGGAAAGCTTCGAAGGTATGTTGATTTTGAAAATGTAGTCGATGTTTTTAGGGTAATGAAGGGCTGCTTCGAGGCAAGGTCCATTTTAAAAAAACTAAAGCCTGATATCGTCTTTTCAAAAGGTGGGTTTGTTTCCGTCCCAGTTATTATTGCAGCACGTTCACTACATATCCCAATATTTATTCATGAAAGTGATTTAACCCCAGGGCTGGCGAATAAAATTTCACAACGGTTTGCGACACGTATTTTCACATCGTTTGATGAAGCAGTGGACCATTTTCCAAAAAGCAAAACATTGGCAATTGGATCTCCGATTCGAAAAGAAATTTTTGAAGGATCGGCGGAAAAGGGCAGGAGTTTTCTTGGATTTACAAGGAGTCGTCCGATTTTAACAATCATGGGCGGAAGTCTCGGCTCAAAGAAAATCAATGGTGTTGTCAGAGAATCGTTGAAAGAAATAACCAAAGAATACCAAGTTGTCCATTTATGTGGGAAAAATAATTTGGATACGTCACTAGGTAATGTGAAAGGATATAGGCAATTCGAATATGTCAATGAAGAACTGCCAGATATTTTAGCAGCAACAGATACAGTGATAACAAGAGGCGGTTCCAACTCGATTTTCGAATTTTTGGCGCTGCAAAAGCCGATGATTATTATTCCACTCAGCTTGCAGCAAAGTAGGGGAGACCAAATTCTAAACGCCAAGGCATTCGAGAAAAAAGGATATTCATACATGTTAGAGGAAGAACAACTCACAAGTGACACATTGCTAGCTACCTTAAAGAAAATTGAGGAAAATCGAAATCAGTTTCGCTCTAATATGAAGAATTCACAAAAAGGAGAGGCATTGAAAGTATTAGTAGATGAAATAAAGAAAATATAAGAACGCGCGGGTGAAGCACGGGGACGGTTCGAAGTCACTGAAAAAGTCCCTTTTTTGAAACTTCGTTTCGAATTTCCAAACCCTTATTTACCAATTAATCCCTATTTCCCACTTGAAATAAAAGAAAATTGGTAATTCATTT